>Ga0209952_1000154_pt1 | contig 231235 bp, 224 predicted proteins | sample ThiBiot_750_biof_2_FD_183951 | JGI IMG/M metagenome (GOLD analysis project Ga0209952, IMG submission 183951) | Wastewater bioreactor microbial communities from Cape Town, South Africa - Thiocy_cont_750_biof (SPAdes) | ecosystem: Engineered > Bioreactor > Thiocyanate-remediating >...
GTCGATGGGGGGGGGCCTCCGGAGGGAGCCGTGAAGGGGGGGTGGGGGTGGTCCGGTGCGCGGTTCTCGGGTTTCGCCAGGTGGCTCTGCCGGGTCGCGAGAGGGAGGAGGGCGCATCAGGCGCCCCTCCCTCGCCAGCGGCCACGGGGTCCTGTGCACGGGTATTGCGCGGTTCTTTGCGCGGTCTGCGATCTGCGCGGTTCTGCCATTTTGGACTAGGGGAAAAGTAGAACCGCGCACGCCCGAAATGCGCGGTTCCTGCGCGGTTCTCTGCGCGGGTCTCACGACTCATCTCCAGGAGCCATGAACCCTCGCAGCTGGCCGATGATCTCCGCCGCCTTGCTCTCGTTCAGCAGAACCCGCTCGGCTTCGTGTCGCCGTGTCGGATGAGTGTACTTCTCGACGAACAGCACACCGTTCGCGATCCACTGACGGATGACTCTCGCTGCCTGGTCGGCGCTCTTGTCGGTCGTGCCGGTGATCGTCTGACCGACCCATCGCTTGGCCTGACGGTGCGGCGCGTAGGACTCGCCTTCACCAGGTCCTTCGCGGATGAGGTCGAAGATCCTGACGATTGCCGACGCGTCGATCCCCTCAAAGAGTGCCGGCGGCTGCCACGTCGTGGTGACCTGGATGGTGTCGCCCTCGGGGTATTCGCAGGTGCCGTTCCCCAGCGGCACGCTCTCCAGCCTGAACCAGGTCGCCTTGTCGGGCGGCGGCGCGTAGTTCTCCTTGGAGCCGGCGATTCGACTGTAACGCCACGCCTCACGTTCGACGCCGAGCGGCTTCGCCTCCTCTGGGGTCATGCGAGCGAGGATGCGTGTGCTGCGGAAGGTGGCACGGAGGGACGTGGCGCCCATGAGGTCGTCGGCCTGGCCGGTAGACCCCTTTCGCAGGTGGTGCAGCACGAGAGCCGCGGCCCCGCTCTCCCAGGCGATGCGGTTCATCTCCGCCGCGACCTTGGCGATCATGACGTTGCTATTGCCGTCCTCGAAGCCATGGGCGTGGTTGAACGGATCGATGATCAGGAGCGCCGCACCCAGCTCGCGCAGGGCAACGACGATGTTGTTGCCATCGGGGTAGACGGCTTGCCCATCCTGCAGGGCGGCGAAGACGATCCGGTCCCGCGGACGCGTGATGAAGCGGATACTGTCGAGCGCCGCCTCATAGTCCACATCGTAGTGGTGGCAGGCGGCGGCGATGCGGCGATGCCACTCGTCCTGGTCGTCCTCGTAGCTGACGATGGCGACCGGTCCCGTGCGCCACACGCGTTCGCCCAGGAGCGCGCGGCCGGTGATCATGGCCAGGGCGATGGCCACCGCCATGGAACCCTTGCCACCCCCGTCGATGGCGCCAAGCACGGCGGTCTGCCCGAACAGGAGATAGTGACCGTACGCCCAGGGTCGCGGGGGGATGTTGGTCTTGCCGAGGGCGGGCAGCTGCAGGCATTCTAAGGCCCCTTGTGCGTCTCGCGGCGTCGTCCCGGAAGACTGGCGGGACGACGCTCCACCCGCGCTGACGCTTGCCTTGGCCGCGTCCAAGTTGGGGAAGCCGTCCACTACGCCGCCTCCCGCGTGATCGCCTGCTCAGCTACCCATGCAGCAACCCGGCACACCTCATGGGGCGGCAACCCCAGCCGTTGTCCCTCGGCCATAGCGGCCGTTTCGATCTCGTCCTGCGGCCTCATGTGCCGGATCATCTTGAACATGAGGCCGGCGAGCACCTTCCGCTCCGCGGCCTTCGTCAGCCCGAACCGCTGCGAAAGCTCGACCATCGCCCGCCTGCGGTCACCGCCGAAGTCGAGGATCACCACCACGTCGAAGGCATCGAGCGCGGTGACCGTGCACCAGGCCGGCAGATTGGCCGCGTGCAAGGGATCGCTGCCGTTATGGCTAAACACCCGCTCGATGCCGCCGAAGGTCTTGATATCCGCTCCGAAGGCGCCGCTGGCCGAGTTCGGGTGCCGGAACTTCGTGCCCGACCGGTCGTAGCCATGCGACAGCAGCACCTCGTTCAGGTCGAACCGTGACCGGAGCTTCTCGATCAACGAGTCGTCGGGGTTGAAGCCTGCGGCGATCTTCGCCTCGCGGCGTGCAGCGGCTTCGGCGTGGGCTGCAGCGGCAATTCGCTCCTGCTCCGCCTGCCGTTCGTCGAGCAGCGCTCCGGCGGCCTCACGCAACCATGCTGCGTCGATCGGATTGCCCTCGAGGACGACCGTCTGATGCTTGTCCTCCTGACCGGGCGCGCAGCTCGGCAGATAGAACAGCGACGCCGCGCCCAGCTTGCTGCGGTCGAGACCGCCAGCCAGGTCGAGCCTCTTGGCGATGACTTCCGGTGCCGGGAGCTCGTGGTCAATCTCCTCGGACAGCGGAAGGACGATGCGATAGCGCGGCGCCGCGCGGGAGTGATTGTGCGAGGTGTAAATGACCGCCGCCCACCCAGCGGCCCGCACCCGAGCGGCCGCTACTTCAAGAGCCGGCGGCACTTCGCCTGTCTGCTTGTCCGTCTCGCAGTCGAGGGCGACGGCCGTGCGGGCGAGCAGGTTGCGCTTCAGGCGGCGGACCTGTCGGCCATCAAGCTCAGGGACGAAGCGCGCGGTGGCGAAGGACGGACCGTCCTTCGCGCCCTCCCGGCGCCACCAGAACACGCTGGCGAAGCTGTCCCAGGTCATCCGCTCAGGAACGCCAAGAGCCGGGCGTCCCCTCACGACAGCAGCTTCAAACCAGGAGATGGTCATGAGGTCGGAGGGATAGGTCACCCGACACCCCCTGCGCGCAACTCCGCCGCTCGCCACGCGAGGCGTTCGGCCGCCGCATGATGACCGTGGCTAAGCTCGACGTCGGCCAGACGATCCAGCGTCGCGGCATCGCGCGTGCGATACTGGTTGCAGGGGAAACCGGAGTGGGATATGGACTGGGCTTGTTCGCTCGCCAGCGATGAAGACCCAGCCCCCGCGACGCCGGCCCCCGGTGTCCGGGGGTTCTTCATGACTACGCGGCCTCTCGCTCGGCCATCTTGGTCGCGAGATACGCGTCGATCTCTTCCTCGACCCAAGCCACCGTCATCGGCCCGAGGCGCACGCGCTTCGGAAACTGGCCGGCCTTCTCTAGCCGGTCCACATGCATCCTGGAGTAGGGAATCCCCTTGTCCACCTCAAGCTGCGGGAAACGCAAAAGCCGCATGGCCGACTCCTGAAAGCAAACAACCGTATGCTGACTGGTATCAGAAGGGCGTTCGGAGTTGCAAGGATAAACGTGGAACTGTATGTTGCGTGTTGATATGAGCGATCAGCTGTTCTCGACGAACGATGTCTGCCGGGCTGCGGGGATCTCGCGCGGGACCTTCGATGCCTGGGTGCTACGAGGCTATTTCGGCCTGGGGCCTGGTCCAGGGACGGGCCGCCAGCGGGAATTCACGCTTCTACAGACAATCCGCCTCGCCGCAGCCGCAGAGCTGGTCAGGGTGGGGGTGGGCGTGAGCATCGCTGCTTCTGCGTCTAGCCGCGTTCAGGAGCGGATGTATCTGGGTGATCAGCAGTTCGCTCTGATCCTGGCTTCTCCCCGTGCTGCACCTGTCGATAGTCGGTCGACCGAGAGGGGGCCGGCTGTCGCGTGCGTGAATTACGCGAGCTGGGATGAGCTCCGCGAGTTCCTCGCTCAGCGTATGGGCCAGCCATCTCCCGCTGCGGTGGCTATGGTCGAGATCGGCGTCTTGGCTGCGCGAGTTTCTGAGGCGCTGCAGATAGCCTCTCAGGTTCCGGAGCCCTTGACGATGAAGTCTGCCGGGGATGCACACCGCCCTCGCACGTCATCCACGAGACGCCGCAAGTAGCTCCTCTAGCCGCTTGCTCCACGTCTCCAATGCCCGTCGCACTTCGGGCAAGTACGTATGCTGGTCATAGCGCGATGTCACGCTGCGGTCGGCGTGGTCGAGCAGACGCTCAATTACGATTCGCGGCGTTCCGAGTTCCGCGAGCCTGGTCGCAACGCTACGCCGGATGTCATGCAGCCGCCATGGTGCGATTTCGGGGCCGAGCCGCTCGTCCAAAATCGCTTTGACCTTGCTGTAGCCGCTCACCGGTGCCACCCCGTTCGTCGACAGTACGTATTCGCTATGGCGAGGTGACCCGGTCAGCAGCGCCACCGCGGAAGAAGGCAGGGGAACAACATGTGGCCGGCCGCCCTTCATGGCCTCCGCTGGCACGCGCCACACGCCCTCTTCGAGATCGAGATCGCGCCACCGCATGTTTGCTGTCATGGTCCGACGTTGGCCGAGCAGGATGAGCAGCTGCACCAGCTGTCCCATGGGATACGCCTGCACCTCAGCCGCGATCCAAACTCGGACGAGCTCAGCCTCAGATAGGACACGGTCCCGTCGCTGCTCTTTCGCCGGCGCTGTGACTCCGGCAACGGGCGACTGCTCGATCTCCCCGCGCTCGACAAGCCAGGCGAACAGCTTTCGGGTAGCCGCAAGCACACGGTTTGCCCCAGCGCGGTACCCCGCGTCGCCCAACTCATCCAGCATCTTGAGGATGTCCGTTCGGCGTATGGTCTGCACCCGTCGATCGGGCCAGCGCGTCCCCACGTGGCGCTGCAGGAGGCGTTCAGTCGTGCGCCAGTCTCGATTGCGCACCTTGGCGTAGCGCATGATGAATTCGGCGATGGCCTCGGTCACCAGCGGCGCCGTGGCCTCCCTTGTCTCCGCTTCCGGATCTACGCCACGTTCGACTTGGCCGAGGATCTCACGGGCTCTATCCCTGGCATCTTCCAGTCTCGGGAAGCTGGCGAAGGGGAACGTCTTCCGACGCTGATTGCCGCCGTACCGGTAAAACAGGATCCAGGCCTTGTGACCACGGCTAGACAGCCGCAACCCGAAGCCGGGCAGCAGGCTGTCAAACACCTCGATCCGGCCGGTTTCCGGAGGCCGCATACGCTCGATCGTCAGCTGTGTAAGGCGAGATTTCGACATTCCTGGGTAACACCGGGGTAACAGGAAAGGCAGTTAGGCAGCGTTTGCAGAGGTTACCCGAGGTGATCGCTTGTGAGAAGGGTCCGAGGAAAATCAGCGAGTTAGGATGGCTCTAGGTTTAGCGATGTTGGCCTATGTTATTCCGTTCTACAGGATTCCTAATCCTGGGGCCGTGAGTTCGAATCTCGCCGGGGACACCACATCCTGCCGATCCTACAGTTCGCCTGCGGCGTCCTGCGCGCGACGTCACGCGGAAGGCGTGGCCGCTTGGCGGGCCCCGTCGTCAGACGATCCGACCGGCACCCTACTGCACGAACGGACAGCCGCCTTCCTTCAGAGGACGGAATGCCTGTTCCGCCGGGATCACCTCCACCGGTGCCACGAAGTCGAACGGGTCCTTGGACTCCGCTGCGGGTTTCACCCGGAACACCGTCACGTCGCGCAGGAACCGCCCGTCTTCCCGCACATGGCCACCCTGGGTGATCGGATCGTCGACCGGCATCGCCTTCATCTTCGCCATCACCTCCCTGGTGGCGGGGGTGCCTGCCGCATCCACCGCCTTCAGGTAATGCAGCGTGGCTTCGTAGGCGGTCAGGTGCTGCGCGGTCGGCGCGCGCCCGCCGGGCAGGCGATCGGCCAGTCGATGGCTCAGCGCCAGCGTCGCGGCGTTCATGGCCGGATACACTGCCGCGACGCCGAGGGCGCCTTGCAGTTCCTTCTGCCCCACTGCGACGATATCGCTGATGTTCAGGAAGAACGCCGCGACGTTCTGTCCGCCCTGATCCAGATGGAATTCCTGGCTGCCCTTGATCGCATTATCCAGGTCGGCAGCGGCATTCGCCATCGCGATCACCTTCGCCTGGGACGCCTGGGCGCGCAGCAGCACGCTGGAGAAGTCCGCCTCCCCCAACGGATGCTTGGCCGACCCCAGAACCTTGCCGCCCTTTGCCTCGATGATGCGTGACGCCTCGGTCTGCAGCGTCTGACCGAAATTGTAGTCCACGGTGACGAAGTACCAGGTGTCCAGTCCCCGCGCCATCAACCCGCCCACCAGGCTGCTCGCGCTGGCATACGTGTCCAGATACCAGTGGATCGTGTTCGGCGTGCAGCCCTTGCCGGTGAGGTCGGACGAGGCCGAACCGGTGAACATCGCGATGCGGTCGGCATCACGCACCACTTTGCCCAAGGCGAGGCCGGAGGCGGAGTTCGGGACGCCAATGATCGCGGTGACGCCGTCGCGGTCCAGCCATTCGCGCGCGATCGCCACCGCGACATCCGGCTTGTTCTGGTCGGAGGCGATCACGACCTGGATCGGCTTTCCCAAGACTTTGCCGCCGTAATCCTCGATCGCCAGCTTCACCGCCTCGATCGTGCCCTGGCCGCTGAGCAGCGAGTACGGGCCGGTGAGATCGTCCAGCACGCCGATCTTCACCGCATCCGGAGACTGCGCCACCGCGCGCGGCGCATGGGTGGACAGAATCGTGCCGGCCAGCAGTGCGACGGCGGAGGCCGCACGCACCCGACGGGCAGCGCCGCAAAGCACGTTCCTGAGACGCGTCATCATAGGGACTTTCGGTGTGTGTTGGCTGATCAGAGGCGCGGCAGCACGTCGTTGCCCAGATGACGGAGCACGTCCTGCATCGGCAGGGCACCTTCCCCCGAGATCTGTGGAGTCAGGATGATCCGGTCCAGGCCGGAATGCGCCCGCAGAGCGCTCAGTTGCTCCCGGACCTCGGCGGCATCCCCGGCCACCGCGAATTTGCGCACGAGCGAGTCCGGGATCGAAGCGGCATGCGCCGCCACCGCACGCGCATGGTCGCCGACCTCGTAGTGCTGCTTCAGGTCTTCGATGGTGCGGCGTTCCTCGCCCTCGAACAGTTCGGGATTGGCCTGCACCAGTGCACCCGCAACCCGCGCACGGGCGCGGGCATAGGCGCACTGCCGATCGGTATCCAGGCTGAATGGCACCCAGCAGGAAACCTCCACGGCATCGGACTGCCGGGACGCCGCTTCCAACCCTTCCTGCAGCCAGAGGAGAGCGCGTCCAAGCAGCTCCGGCGCGATGCCCTGCAGCAGGATCACGCCGTCACCGATGCTGGCGGCGCGGCGCGTCATCCGCGGACCGCTGGCGGCCAGATGGATCGGCACCCCGGTCGGCGCGGTCAGCCAACTCAGCCCGGCCTCCACCCCCGCGTCGAACGTCGTCGTGCGTGCCTGCAACAGATCGTGCAGCGCTCGGGTGTACGCCTCCATTTCGTCGATCCGCGCCGCGCGCTTGCCGATCGTCCGCAAGGAGCTGAATCCGGTGCCCAGGCCCAGCATCGCGCGTCCGGGCGCCATTTCGTGCAAGGTGGCGATGGCGCTTGCGGTGACGCTGACATGCCGCGTCGTCGGCTGGGTCACGCCGGTGGCCACACGCAGTGTCGTGGTGCGGGCGAGGCAGGCCGCCAGCGTCACGTACACCTCGCGACACAGCAGTTGCGAGTCGATGATCCAGGCGCTTTCCAGCCCGATCTGCTCCGCCAGCGCGGCATGCGATGCCAATGTCAGCGCAGGTTCTGTGCCCCACAGCGCCAGGCCGATTTCCGCGCGCTGCCGCGAGTGGCCCGCCCGACTGTCGGCGAATTGCCGTTCCTGCATTGCCGTTTCCATTCCCCGCGCCGTCCTGCGCACCCGACTGGCGTGCTCTTTCTTTGGCGCGCCAGTGGTGGCACCATGCGGCCGACCGAACGGTCGGTCAACTCACGACCAAGCGTGCGGACAGGAAAAGGGAACACCATGATCGACAATCTCACCGCGGTCCGCCTGCAGGTGGACGGCCACATCGCGCTGGTCACCATGGACAACCCGCCGGTCAATGCGCAGAGCAGAGCATTGAGTGAGGAGATGTCGGCGGTCTTCGACTGGATCTCCGACACGGCCGACATCCGCGTCGCCGTGCTGACCGGGCAGGGACGCGTGTTCTGCGCCGGCGCCGACCTGAAGCGCCGCGGTGATCTGGAGTCGGCGGGCGCCCTGCCGGCGCATTCGCGGCGCACGCGTGAATGCTTTCACGCGATCCGTGAATGCGCCAAGCCGGTGATCGCCGCGGTGAACGGTCCGGCCCTGGGCGCCGGCCTGGCCATCGTCGCCTCCTGCGACATCCTGGTAGCGTCGGAAAAAGCCAGCATCGGCCTGCCGGAAATCGATGTCGGCCTGCTGGGCGGATGCCGGCACGCGATGCGGCTGTTCAGCCATTCGCGCGTGCGGCGCATGCTGCTGACCGGCTTCCGCGTCCCTGGTGAGGAGCTGTACCGGCTCGGCGTGGCAGAGGCGTGCGTGCCGCAAGAGGAGCTGATGCCGACCGCCATGCGCCTGGCGCAGGAGATTGCCAGCAAGGCGCCTCTGGCCACGCGCATGGCGAAGCACACGGCCAACACGATCGAGGACATGAGCCTGCGTGATGGCTACCGGTATGAGCAGGACATGACCGCGTCCATCGCGAAGACCGAGGATGCGAAGGAGGCGCAGCGTGCGTTCGCGGAGAAGCGTCCGCCCGTGTTCCAGGGCCGCTAGACGGTGGCGGAAGCCGAGTCCGGTCAGCCCCGCACCGACACCCGCGCGCAGATCGTCGCGCGGGCTGCGGAGCTGTTCGCACTATGGGGCTATGCGGGCGCCTCGATCAGCGACATCGCCGCGGCGGTGGGCGTGTCCAAGCCCGCGCTCTACCACCACTTCAGCGGAAAGGAGGAGCTGTATACCGAGATCGTCGTCACCGTGCTGTCCGGCATGCTCGACAATGCGCGCGCCGCGCTGTCTCGGATCAGTGATCCGGCCGAGCGCCTGCGGGTGTTCATGCGAGCGCACGCGGATTACTTCGAGAGCAACCAGCATGCCTACGTCGCCGCGCAGCTGGGCTTCCGCGGCCTCGCCGCGCAGCAGAAGGAGCGGGACCGCGCACTGAAATACCGCGACGCGTATGAGCGACTGTTGCGCGACCTGCTGCAGGACGCGCGGAAGTCCGGCGCGCTGAGGATCGACGACGTCGCCGTCGCCGGGCGATTGGTGCTGTCATCGCTGAACTGGATGGCGCGCTGGTACCGCGCCGATGGCAAGCTTCGCGCGCGCGACTTCGCCGATCAATACGCCACCATGCTGCTGGACGGATTCCGCCCGCGTCCAAGCGGCTGATCACCGGCAGCACGGGCGAAGCTCTTCACCGGGTCGACGCAGCCACCCGGCAGAACGTCGCGACGATCCGTCCGCCCGCTCTCACCGTGCCCCGCAACGAACCCGCCACCTTCGAGCGCCCCCCCGCTCGGCAGCGATAGGGCAACGGAATCTCGAGAATGCGCAGCCGCGCCCGCGCCGCGCGCATCTGCATTTCGATGTTCCAGCCATAGGTCAGTTCACGCATCCCAAGCGCCTCCAGCGAGTCCCGCCGGATCGCGCGGAAGGCGCACATGTCGCTGTAGTGCACGCCGGTCAGCACGCCCATGCCCAAGCCGGCCACCCGACCCGCCAGGACCTGGTGCCACAACATGGACCCCGGCTCGCGGTCGCCCCGCGTGCGAGAGGCGAGCACGAGATCGTGGCTTCCGCGCAGCACCGGGCCCGCGATTGTGCCGATCAGGTCGCCGCGATCGGCGCCGTCGCCATCCATGAAGACGATCACCGAACTCGTCGGATGCGCGGCGGCGGCCCCCGTGGCGCAGGCGCGGCCGTAACCGCGACCGGCCTCGATCACCCGCGCACCCGCCGCTCGCGCGATCGCCTGCGTACCATCCGAACTGCCGCCGTCGGCCACGATGATGTCCGCGCGGTATGACGCCGGAATCTCGCGGAGGACGGCGCCAATCGTGTCCGCCTCGTTGAAGGTCGGGATGACGAGGCTTACAGGCTCCATCGCATTCCACAATTCTGGCAGGGCGCCGGTGGCGTATCGGACAGCAGGCTGGTGCGGAAGTCGCGATAGGCGGGGCTGTTCCAGATCTCCCGCAGATCCTGCTGCGTCGCGTCACCCAGCGTGTAGTTGCTGTAGCCGCGAACCGAGAACGGCGCGATGCAGCAGGGCAGCGCGCGTCCATGCGCAGTGAAATACATCAGCGACCAGGGCCGCCGGCAGGCCGACCACGCGTGCTCGTCCTGCCGCTTCAGGCTCAACCCCGGTTCGGTGGCGCCCGATGCGTCCAGGGTGACGCCCAGGGGACGCGCGATGAGCTGGGCGGCCTCGATGGCCGCATGCTCCCTCACCTGCGTGCTCTCGAACAGGGAGTTGTCAGCCGTCGCGCGCCCGTAGCCCGCCTCGTCGAACACGAGTCGCTGGAGATGCACCTCGGTCACGCCCATCCGCGCGGCGAGCCGTACGAACGCCGGCAGTTGGTCGATCGTCTCCCTCAGGCCGGTCAGCCACAGCGACACGCGTGGCGTGGTCGCCCCGACCTGATGCTGGTAGGCGATGAACTTCCCGACGTCGCGCACGATGCGATCGAAGAAGTCCTTTCCGCGGATCTTCGCGTAGGACGCGCGGTCGGCCGCATCCAGCGACACGCGCAGCTCGTCGAGCCCTGTGTCGATCAGTTCCTGGAAGCGCCGCGGCTGCATCAGTGTCCCGTTGGTGTTGAACAGGACGTAGGTGCCCCGCGCCTTCAGGTAGCGGATCATCTGCGGCAGGTTCTTCACCAGCATGGGCTCGCCAACGCCATGCATCACCACGCGCGCAACATTCGGCACCTGGTCGACAATCCTGGTGAACAGCTCCCAGCTCATGTCGGCGGGGGGCTCGAGCTCTTCGAACGTGCGGGGGCACGTGTCGCACAGGAGGTTGCAGCGATTGGTGACCTCCAGATACAGGCAGACCGGAGGCTGTGCCGCGAGCGAGGAGCGGTTTGCGCCCACTTCCTCGAAATAGCGGCGAGGGTCCTTCAGAACCGTTGCAGTGTCCACTTTGCCTCTCCGTTTCCGGCTTCGTGCCGGCGTTCGATGGTGCGGCCCCGACGGAACTCCGCTGCCAGCAGCAGGATCGCGGGGATGTAGATCAGGGACGGCCACCAGAAGCGGTCGCCCGGAACAGGTTCCTCGATGAGCAGCAGTGGCGCCGTCGCCAGCCACACCAGGCTGCGGGACGGTGCGAGCACCGCGGGAAGCGCCAGCCATGCGAAGTACCAGTGGTAATGCGGGCTGATCGCGGCGGTCGCGACGGCCGCCAGCACGCCCACATCGCGGCACAGCGCGCGGGCGTCGTTGTCCGGCGCGGACCGGCGCATGATGGCCACGGACAGGATCGTGAAACCGGCGGCGGCGCAGGCGCCATAGATCGGCACGGCGTCCCGCGGCAGGTGCACGAGCAACGACAGCCCGGCGAGCAGCCAGATGCCGGTGCCGTCCGCCAGGCCCTCCTCCTGCCCATATCCGGGGAGGAAGCCCAGCACATGCCGGCCGGCACCCGCATAGAGCGCGTAGCAGGCGACGATCAGCACGACACCCGCGAGCGCCGGTTGCCAGAACCGCCCACCACGGACGAAAGCGGGCGCCACCACCACGGGAAGGAACTTCGCGAGCACCGCCCCGGCCAGGGCGACTCCCGCCCAGGTGTCCTTGCGCCGCGCGCGCAGAAATAGTGCCACTCCCAACAGGCCGATCGCGATCGCGTCGACATGGCCGTCGCTCGCGAAGGACCAGAGCGCAAGCGGATTCCAGGCATAGATCAGGATTCGTTCCGGCGGCAGCCCGGCCAATGGCAGAAGGCGCAGCAGGCAGATCACCGCCAACACCTCGAACGCGACCATGGCGAGCCGCATCGACGTAACGCCGTCATGGATCCGTCCGACCAGGGCGAACACGATCTGCGCAACGGGCGGATAGATCGTCCGCGCATAGTTGGCGCGGTTGATCTGCGGATAGACATCGGCGTCACGCAAGCTCTCGAGCGCGGGATCCGCGGGGATGTAGCGGTACGGGTTGATGCCCGCGGCCTGCACGCGCCCGTCCCAGACATAGCGATAGATGTCGGACGAGAAAGCCGGCGGCTCCAGCAGCAGCATCGCTCGGCCGGCGATGGCGACACCGAGCACGAGCCACATGGTCCGGCGAGGCCAGGATCGCGTGAGCACGAGGTGGACGGCCGCGAAATACGCCACGCCGGACGCCGCCATCATCGCGGTGAGGCTCACCAGCCGCGCGGAGCCTTCAGCGCTCGGGATGTCGAGCAGCATCCCCCCGCCGGTGACCACCAGCAGCGTAGCGCCCAGCGCCAGCAGCGATCGGAGGCGACCAGTCATGATCATGCGACGCTGTGTGCGCGGCCGAACGCCGTCAGGCCGAGGGCGTCCAGGGCGCGCCGGGTCCATCGTGCGCATCCACCGTCCTCGGTTTCCCGCACCAAGCGCGCAAGGGCGGTGGCATCATCCACGTCGTACCAGGGCGGCAGCTCGATGAGTTCGAGGCCGAGTTGGGCCGCGCGCAGGCGGGTGGTGGCAGCCACCGTGTCGGTGCTCCAGGCGATATCGGTGAACAGGCCGGGATGCACCTGCCGCATCCCGAGGAGATAGTACCCGCCGTCATCGCACGCCCCGAGCACCACGCGCCGCGGACCGCCCGAGAGCAGGCTGCGCGCCGCCTGCGCCAGAAGGAGGCTGGGCAGGGTCGGAACATCGGAACTCAGGACGCAGGCGGCGGAGTGTCCTTGCGCGAACTGCCCCTGGATCGCGTGCAGCAGGGATCTGCCGAACCCGTCGACCCCCGGCGGCATGGGTCCCGCACCGTCTGCCAGGATTTGCCGCGTGCCGGGGGCCAGATGCGGAGCGAGCAACGCTTCCGTGCCGGCGGGCGCGTAGGCGGCATAGCCGGTGATCGGCGCCACACCGGCGGCGGTGAGCACGGACTCGGTCGTGTCGCGCAGGAACGCGGCACTGAGCCGCGCGGCGTGCTCCGGCCGCAAGGGCGGGCAGAGCCGCGTCTTGGAGAAGCCGGGACGCGGCGACTTCGCCATGACACCGATGGCGCAACTGCCGAACAGTCCCAACGCGAGGTCCGATGCACGATCCTGGCCGGTCGTCACAGAACGCATGTTGCTTCCTTCCACGCGCAGTCGAACAATGCGTCCACGGATCGAGAGGGGGACGCGATCATTTCGGAGGAACCTTCCTGATCGGGCCGCAACGTCGCGGCACAGCAGGGTCAGCCCGATCAGTGTGACGGCTTCGCCAGCCCGACCCGGATGATCGTATCGTCCGGCACGACATGCGTTCCCGCGGCGGCGAACGTGGGGAAGCGCCGCAGTTCATCCGGTGTGAACGCGACGATCTCCATGTCCTGGCCTAGCAGCACCATCGCATCGACCGGCACCGCAATCGGCCTGGCGCCCCAGCCGAACAGGCCTCCGAATGCGACGATCACCATGAGCCGTCCGTCCGGTTCGCGCACGACCTGGCGAACACGGCCGAGGACGTTCTGGCTCTCGACCGGCTGCAGCACCTGCCTGCCGAGGAGGTCGCCCACACGCACCGGCTGCGGGAATCGCATCGCGGCCGATTGCGCGAGACTCATGCCGGGCGGCGGCGGCATGCCGCCGGGTGTGGGGCTCTGCGCCGCCGCCGGTCCGACGCCGATCGCCAACACGCAGAGACCAAGCGAGGCGCGCAGGAGAGAGCCGCGTCTCATAAGCCGGCAAACCATGGGAAGCCCTTCGACTCCCAGAAGCCGCCGGGATAGGTGTTCGTCACCTCGATGGCGGTGATCCATTTCGGGTTCTTGTATCCGAGCTTGGTGGCCATGCGCAGGCGCACGGGGTAGCCGAAGGGATCGGCAAGCGTCTCGTCGCCATACTTCAGCGCCAGCAACGTTTGCGGATGCAGCGCCGTCGCCATGTCGATGCTGCTCGGGTAATCATCTGCGGTCTTGAACGAAACGTACTTGGCCCGCAGGTCGGCGCCGCAGCGCTCGAGGAAGGTGCGAAGCGGCACGCCGGTCCAGCCGCCGATGTAACTCCATCCCTCGACGCAGATGTGCTGGATCACCATCGAGCGCTGCGGCAGAGCCTGCAGATCCGGGAGTGTCCATGCCCGCTTCTCAGCAACGAGCCCCGCAACGTCCAGGCGCCACGACGTGCCGTCAACAGGTTTCACCTCGGTGACGTCGTAATAGGCGTTGAACTTGGGCGGCCGCAGGATCATTGATTCCGGGTAGGTCGGCGCAAGCCGGTTCGGATCGAACAGCCAGGCCTGCACCCGGTCGTTGAACCGCGAGATCGCCAGCAAGGCCGACTCGACGGACTCCGGCCGCTCCACATCGCAGCCCGTCAGCATCACGAGAGCGCCGAGGGACAAGCCACCCCGGATGAGACCGCGCCGCTCGAGCGAGCGGATGAGCGACTTGTGCGCCGCGAGGACGCTCGCATCGGGCAGCGTGTAGGGACGGAATGGAGACCTCATCTGACGAGCTCTTCCTTGTCGGAGACCTGCGCGCCGACGCGGGGACCTCCGCTCAGCATCGCCAGCAACGTCTTCGGCACGAGCAGCGCGAGGGTTACATGCACGACGAGAAATCCGACGATGATCGCCATGCCGGCGAAGTGCAGCACGCGCGCCGTCTGGAACCCACCCATCAGGGCGACCAGGCCGGAGAACTGCACGGGCTTCCAGATCGCGAGCCCGGTGACCACCTGGGCGATGCCGGCAAGTATGACGATCACGTAGAGCAGCTTCTGCACGGCGTTGTAGACCGTGAGGTCCTCGTGGGCGATCCTGAAGTGCAGTGTGTCGACCACCGTCCGCACCACCTCCGCCGGCCGGATCGGTAGTAGTTTCGTGCGGAACCGGCCGGAAGCCACTCCGTAGACCAGGTAGGCCACCCCGTTGATGGCCAGGAACCACATGCCGGCGAAGTGCCAGTTGAGACTCCAGGCCGCCCAGTCGCCCAACCGCCAAAACGAGCCGAAGTGGAAGCCGCGGATGATGACGTCGTCATCGTAGATCCCCCATCCGGAGGTGATCATCACGAGCATCACGACGGCATTGACCCAGTGCATGATCCGCAGCGGCAAGGGATGCAAAGGGCGCCCTGCCGTGACGAGCGGTCTCATGGTTTCACGCATCGGCGATCTCCTCTCGTCGCATCCGAGCGACGGGTATGTGCGAGCGACTGGAGTTGGGTCTGGCGGTATGGAGGGATGCCCGTTGCATCGGCCGCGTCACCACCGCGAGGTGCACAGCAGGACGGCGCGCCCCAGCACCGTCGCGATCGTGCAGCCGACCGTGTACCAGACGGCGATGTAGAGCGGATCGTCCGACGGGCAGGCGAACACGAAGACGAAGGCGCCCCACGCGGCCGCCGACAACGCCGCGGCGAGCGCCGTCCCTTCCCGGTCGGTCGGCGCGCCGCGCCGCAGCAGGATCGCCATCGCGATCGCGGGCGGCAGCGCGAGCACGTCCATCTTCCAGACGCATTGCAGCCCGTTTCGCCAGTCCAGCCGGAGCAGGAGCTGGCCGAAATCGTTGCCGCCCGCATCGATCAGCCAGCCACTCGCGAAGATCAAGGCGATACACGCGAAGATCCAACGCAACCCACGGCGCGGTGATCGGAGCGGATCGGCGGCAAGGATCGTGATGCCGGCGCCGAGGCCGGCAATGAGCCCCATGCTGCCGAGCTTCCACCACAAAGAGGGCTGGTCCATCGCCGTCGGCATGTCCGGACGCATGAAGCCCATGCCGAGGAACGCGAAAATCTCGGCGAGCGCGAGCACCAGCAGGTACATGGCGTCGCGGCCCGCGCTCCGACGGCGGACCGGCTGCAGGTCCCGGCTCAGCCGATCGACGAGCGACTCAGTCTGCATCTGCGTCCGCTCGGATGATGTGGGCGAGCCGCTTCAAGCCGCGATGGATGTTCACCTTGATCAGCGATACCGATTGCCCCGTCGCGCGGGAGGCCTCCTCGGCGCTGTAGCCTTCCAGCTTGACCAGCCGGATGGCCGCCGCCTGCGACGGTTTCAGTTCACCCAGCAACCGTTGGAAGGTCGATCCGGCGACCGCCCCCTCCATGTCGTCAGGCGCGTGCATCGTCTCGTCCAGCGGTTCGGTCGCGCTGGCCTTCAGGCTTCGCAGCCGGTCGATCCACTTGTATCGCGCGATCGCCGCAAGCCAGGGCCCGAACGGACGTGCCGGGTCATAGGTGTGCCGCTTCTCGTGGATCGCGAGCAGAACGTCCTGCACGGTGTCCTCGATGGCTCCGGGCGGCAACCGGCGCGCATAGTACCGCCGCAGCCACGGAGTCAGTTCGGTGAGCAACGCGCGGTAGGCGCCTGCATCACCCTGCTGTGCGGCAGCCATCATGTGGTCCCAGTTTCCGCTGGGCGTCCCGCCGGCCTTGATGCTCAGTATCGCAGCCATGGCGGATCAACCCGGTCCTGCGATCCAATGCGGGATCGCGCCGCTTCCTTTGCAGACCCTATTCGGCGCCGGATACAGGATGGTTACAGCTGCTTGCCGGAATCTCCGACAGGCACACCGCGGAACGCCCGATGGCGACGAAAGCCGATGCCGTTTCATGTGATCCCCCAGGGGTCGGGACGAAAGCGGTACCCGTCGCGCGCATTATGGAACCAGCATTCTATAACAGAGGTTCGCGGGTTGGACAGCATCGTTCCGCACGCCGCACTTCATCCCCATCGCAACGGTGGTCTCATGCGTGGCTGTAACCAGACGCCTGCCGTCTCCGAAGAAGCGAATGGCGTGGCGAGCGGCCGCAACGGTTGGCGCCCGCCGTCTTTCCCCGTCTGATCAGGGAGTTTGCAATGCGTCTCCTGCTCCTGGCCGCACTCGGCCTTGTCGCGCCGACCATTGGCATGGCTCAGCCGGTCGACCGACCGGTGGTGGTGGAGCTGTTCACCTCCCAAGGGTGTTCATCCTGCCCGCCCGCGGACGCCAAGGTGGCGGACCTCGCGCGGACTCGGCCCGATCTCCTGCCGTTGACGTTCCATGTCACGTATTGGAACGGCCTCGGTTGGCGCGATCCGTTCTCGCTCGACGCCGCGACGGAGCGACAACGCCACTACGTCGCGCTCGGAGTCAGCCCGAACGTCTACACGCCGGCGCTGGTGGTCGACGGGACGCTGGATGTCGTCGGCTCCAACCCAGGTGCGGTGGATCGCGCCGTGCAACTGGCGACATCCAATCAGGAAACCGCGGCCGATATCGAGATCCAGCGCGGCAGCAGGAGCGTGACCGTGCTCGTAGGGGCCGGCACCGGCCAGGCGCGGCTGCTGCTCGTCGGCTACGATCGGCTGCACCGCACCCATGTCGGACGTGGCGAGAACAGCGGCCGGACGCTGGAGGAAGCGAATGTCGTCCGCTCGATCCAGGTGCTGGGCGCATGGGCGGGCAAGCCCATCGCCTTGCAGGCGCCACTGCCGGCCGGGGAGGAGATCGCAGTGCTGCTGCAGCGCGCGGACGGCCGCATCGTCGGGGCGCGCAAGGCACACGGCGCCGCCAACGCCTTCTGATCCCGCTGGCGGAGCAGGCAATGCGCGCCGCCTGCGCATGCCTGCAGCGCAGCGCCTCAGACTCACGACAGGGACGGTCGCCGCGCCGCGAGAAGCACTCCGATCCCGATCGCGGCGATCGCAGCCCATTGCGCCGGAGCGGGGATTTCTCCCAGCACCGGGATGGCGACGAGAGACGCGACCGCGGGAAGAAGCGCGATGATCGCAGCCGCCGCGGACGGACCCAGCAGCGCGACCGCGCGGTTGAACGACACCACGGCGAGGCAGCTCATCGCCACGCCCTGATATAGGATCTGCACCACGAGTTCCGACGGGGACGCCAACGACAGCCGGCTCGCGCCGGAGAGCAGGTAGACCGGCAGGAAGAGCAACGCCGACCAGGTGCAGATCAAGGCCGCCGCCTGCACCGCCGACAGCGCACTGCCCCGGAGCCGTAGTGTGTAGATCGCCCACATCAGGCCCGCACCGACCAGCGCGGCCAGTCCGAGGCTGCTGGGCGGTCCGTCCCTGGCGATGCCCGCGCCCACCAGGCAGACCAGCCCCACGACGATCGCCGCATGGCCGATCCAGCGCGCCCATCCCTGGCGCTCTCGCAGGAAGATCCAGCCCAGCACCCCCGCGAGCACCGGCATGATTGCCGGCGTGATCGACGCCGCCTCCATCGCCGAGGTAAGCCGCAATCCGCCGGCAACCAGCAGCACGAACGGCAAGCCCCAGAGAAGAGAGAGCAGCAGCCCCTCACCCCAGGCGGCGCGCGACAGGCGGACGCCCCGGCGCATCAGCACCGGGGCGAGCACGACGGCGCCGACGCCGAAGCGGAGCGCGACGATGTCCCATACTTGCAGGTTGCGGGTCACGCTGAAGCGCGTGACCACGAACCAGCCGGAAAAGATCGTCAGCGCGAGCACCGCCCAGGCGATGCCCATGACGCGCCGTCGCACGGCCCGGCGCGCGTCGTCCGACGCGCCGCTGGGAAGCGGCATCGCCGCGCTGTGCGACACGGGCTCAGCCCTGCGGCAGCGACCGCAGCGCGTCCAGGATCGCCTCCGGCTCGAGACGGCGGCGGTAATCGACGTCGGCATGGGCCAGCGCAACGCGTCCGTCACGCGCGATCACGTATGTCGCAGGGACCGGCAATTCCCAGCTCTCGTCACCATTGATGGTCGGCAGCGCCTTGCCGTTTCCGCGCAAGGCGGCGCGCAGTTCCTCCGGCAGGGCATAGACCAGGCCGAAGTCGCGGGCGACGTGATTGCCGGCGTCGCTGAGCACGTCGAAGGTCAGCTCCTCCTTCTGCGCGGTGGACAGCGACTGGTCCGGAAGCTGCGGCGAGATCGCCACGAGGCGCGCGCCGCGCGCGGTGATGTCGGGCAGGATCGCCTGGTAGGCGCGCAACTGGATGTTGCAGTACGGGCACCATCCGCCGCGATAGAACACGACGACGACCGGCCCGCGATCCAGCAAGTCGCGCGAGGACACCTGCCGCCCGTCGACGCCGGGCAAGGTGAAGGACGGCGCGATCGAGCCGACCCCCGCGGCCGACTCCATGGCGAAGCTCGCCCTCAGCTCCTCGACCTTCGCCTCGTACAGCGCCACTCGTTCGGGTGGAGCCGTGCGCGTGAAGGTGGCCTTGAACTCTGCAAGCTGCTGTTCCAACCCCATGCCGAAAACTCCTTCGCTGCGCCCCGAGGAATGCCGGGTTCGCCGCCCACGCGGTGGGGAATGCCACCCGCCCCGCCCCGGCGAATGGCTCGCCCAGGCGTTGTGGTATGTGCGTTCTATAATTCCTTTGCGGATCGTGGCAAGATGGGGGGAGCAAGTCAGGCATGTTGATGGAATGGCGAGACCGAGAGAATTCGACGAGGGCGTGGTGCTGGACGCGGCGGTCCAGTGCTTCTGGGCACAAGGGTTCGAGACGACCTCCATCAGGGACCTGATGGAGAAGACCGGCCTGACAGCCGCCAGCCTCTACAACGCCTGGGGCGACAAGCGTGCGATCTACCTGACGGCGCTCGACCGCTACGTGGAGAACAGCATCGGCGCACGCATCCGTCGCTGTGAGGCGCTGCCCCCGCGTGAGGCCCTCCACGCGTTCTTCGCCGAGATCCTGCGCCGCTCCCTCACCGACCGGGAGCACAAGGGTTGCCTGGTGGTGAACTCGGCGCTGGAGATGGCGCCGCGCGATCCGGACATCCGCCGCGTGATCGCCGGCGTGCTCGTGCGGATCGAGACGTTCTTCCGCTCCTGTGCGGAGGCCGGGCAGCAGGACGGCACCATCACGCGCGCCACCCCCGCGAAGGCGCAGGCACAGCATCTGCTGGGCGTCCTGATGGGGGTCCGCGTGCTGGCGCGGGTCCGACCCGAGAAGGCCCTGCTGCAAGGCGTCGTCGGGACGGCACTCGCCTCGCTGGACGCGCAGGCGAACGGGGGCGCGGAGGCGTCACCGGATTCGGCCGCGCTTCGTGCATCGGCCTCCTCCGGAGGAGCGCGGCGCGCGTAGGCGGCCGGGTCCCTCGCGATCGCAAGGCCCGAGAGGGGGTGACGCGGAAACGCCATCCCCCTCTGGCACCCGCTACGCCGCCAGCGCGGCGCGCGTCTGGACGATCATCAGTGCCGCGCGAGCCGCCTCACGGCCCTTCTCGACGAAATGCGCCGAGAAGATCTCTCGGTGGTGGTCGGTCTCCTGATACTGGTGGGGCGTCAGGGAAATCGACAGGACGGGCACACCGGTGTCCAACCCGGCCCGCATCAGCCCGTCGATGACGGCCTGGGCGACGAACTCGTGACGGTAGATCCCGCCATCGACGACGAAGGCCGCAGCGGCAACGGCCGCGTATCTCCCGCTGGCCGCAAGATCGCGCGCCAGCAACGGCAGCTCGAACGCGCCGGGCACATCGTAGACATCCACTTGGTCGGGTGGGATCAGTTCGTGGAAGCCTTCCAAGGCGCGGCCGACGATGTCGGCATGCCAGTTCGCTTTGACGAAGGCATAGCGGGCGAGTGTCATGGTCTCTCCTTGCAGTCGTGACACGTCACCCAAGGCGAGCACGTGCGCTCCCGGACGCCCATGACGACGTCCACGACCACCCGTTCTCTTTCATCCGGACTATGACCGTCGGCTCAGGCATCTCACCTGATCTGCTCGACCCTTCCATCGGAAGGCGCTCGCGGGCTCGCAACGTGAATTGCATACCGCCGGTGGGGATTTCCGCCCCGCCCTGAGAACCCCGCGACGTTAGGGTCGAACCAGATGCGTGGCAATCATTGCGGCAGCAGGTTCGTCTTCGCGAGATCCAGCACCTCGTCCCCGCGTCCGCTCATCACCGCGCGGATCAGCCACAGGCTGAAACCCTTCACCTGCTCCGCATGGATCGTGGGCGGCATCGACAGCTCCTGCTTCGCCGTCACCACGTCGAGCAGCGCAGGGCCGTCATGGGCCAGCACGTCTTCCACCGCGGCCGGCAGCGTGCCTGCCTCCTCCACCCGCACGGCATGGATGCCCATGGCACGCGCCATCGCCGCGAAGTCCGGGTTCTCGAGGTCGGTGCCGAGGCCGACGAACCCCGCCGCCTTCATCTCCATCGCGACGAAGCCGAGGACGCCGTTGTTGAAGATCACCACCTTCACCGGCAGCTTCTGTTGCGTCAGGGTCAGCAGGTCGCCCATCAGCATGGCGAAGCCTCCATCCCCCGACATCGAGATCACCTGCCGGTTCGGCTGCGCCGCCTGGATGCCGATCGCCTGCGGCATCGCGTTCGCCATGGAGCCATGCGTCAGCGAGCCCACCAGTCGCCGCTTGCCGTTCATGCGCAGGTAGCGGGCTGCCCAGATCGTCGGTGTGCCGACATCGAAGGTGAACGCTGCGTCCTCGGCCGCTGCCTCGCTCAGCAGCCGCGCGAGGTATTGCGGATGGATCACCTTGGAACCGCCGGAGCTCCGAGCGAGGTGATCGAGCCCCTGCCGCGCCTTCACGTATCGCGCCAGCGCGTCGTCCAGATGCCGGCGGTCCGTCTTCTCCTCCAACCGCGGCAGCAGCGCGGTGAGGGTCCGGCCCACATCGCCCACGACCCCAAGCTCCAGCTTCGCGCGGCGTCCCAGCTGGCTCGGTCGGATATCGACCTGCGCCACGCGAGCCTGGGCGGGAAGGAACTGCTTGTAGGGGAAGTCCGTGCCCAGCATCAGCAGCACGTCGCAGGTGTGCATGGCCTCCCACCCGGAGGAGAAGCCGATGAAGCCGGTCATGCCGACGTCGTAGGGATTGTCGAACTCCACATGCTCCTTGCCGCCCAGGGCATGGACGATCGGCGCCTTCAACGCCTCGGCGAGTTGCATCAGCGGCGCATGGGCGCCGGCGCAGCCACGGCCACAGAACAGGGTCACGCGCGCAGCCCCGTTCAGGAGCGCGGCGAGCGCGTCGAGTTCCGCGTCGGCCGGGCACACCGCCGGCGCGGGGGGCAGCAGGCCGGCCCGGGGCGACGGCGCGCGATCCGGAGCGTCGCGCAGGAACACGTCGCCGGGGATCACCACGACCGCCACCCCGCGCTCACCCACGGCGGCGCGAATCGCGTTCTCGAGCACGAAGGGCATCTGGTGCGGATCGCTCACCATCTCGCAATAGACACTGCATTCGCGGAACAGGTTCTGCGGATGAGTCTCCTGGAAATAGCCGCCCCCGATCTCGATCGAGGGGATCTGCGCGGCGATCGCGAGCACCGGCGTGCGGGACCGCTGCGCATCGAACAGGCCGTTGATCAGATGCAGGTTCCCCGGCCCACACGACCCCGCGCAGACGGCGAGCTGGCCGGTGACCTGGGACTCGCCGGCCGCGGCGAAGGCCGCTGCCTCCTCGTGGCGCACGTGCACCCACGCAATCTCGGGCACGGCGCGCAAGGCCTCGGTCAGCCCGTTCAGGCTGTCGCCCACGACGCCGTAGATCCGGCTCACGCCTGCTTGCTGCAGGACATCCACCATGAGTTCAGCGACGTTCGCCATGAGAGCATCTCCTGAAGGGCAGTGACCGGGCGAAACCGATCCTATGTGATTACGATGCAATGTGCCGCACGGAACCGCCGGCGGCTTGTCACCTCTGGGCGACGATTGCACGTCCACGTCGCCACTTGACGGACCGGTCGGCCGCTCGGATCGTTACCCCGCGAACCGCGCAGCCGATGCGGACCCCGGGCAGGAACGAGCAGAACCGTCACGCGCCATGCGCACCGGAGGGACGGACCCGAAGGCGCGCACCGGAGGGGAAATGACTGACACCACCAGCCTCGGCACCGCCAGCCAGGCCACCGCCGACCTGATGCAACGGCGCGATCGCGCCCTGGGCGCCGGCGCGCCGCTGTTCTACGAGCATCCGCTGCACATCGTGCGTGGCGAGGGCGTGCACCTCTGGGACGCCGACGGGCGCCGCTATGTCGACATGTACAACAACGTCCCCTGTGTCGGACATGCCAACCCACGCGTGGTGGAGGCGATGGCGCGCCAGCAGGCGACGCTGAACGTGCACAGTCGCTACCTTCACGAAGCGGTGGTGGAATTCGCCGAACGGCTCGCCGCACTGCACGGGCCGCAGATCGAGTCGGTCATCCTGAGCTGCAGCGGCACCGAGGCGAACGAGGTCGCGCTGCGCATGGCGCGGTTCGCGACCGGGCGGCGCGGCATCGTCTGCACCAACGGCACCTATCACGGGAACAGTGAGCTGGTCGGCTCCCTCTCCCGCATCGGCCGCCAGGCGCAGGAGAGCGCGACGGTCCATGCCTTCCCCTTCCCCGAGAAGTACCGCCCGATCGCACCGGGGCTGAGCGAGGCGGCGTTGTGCGACGCCTATCTCGCGCGCCTCGCCGATGCGATCGATCGCTTCAAGGCGGACGGGGAGGACATCGCGGCGCTGATCGTCTGCTCGATTTTCGCCAACGAAGGCCTGCCCGACGTGCCGGCGGGCTTCATGCCCCGCGCGGTGCAGATGGTGCACGACGCGGGGGGCCTGGTGATCGCCGACGAGGTCCAGGCCGGCTATGCGCGCACCGGCCAATGGTGGGGCTACGAGGTGATGGGCTTCACCCCCGACATCGTGGTCACCGGAAAGCCGATGGGCGCCGGCCTGCCGCTCGCCGCCACAGCTGCGAGCCGCTCCCTGGTCGAGACGTTCCGGTCCGCCACGCGTTACTTCAATACCTTCGCCTCCTCTCCGCTGCAGGCCGCGGTGGGCATGGCCGTGCTGGACGAGATCGAGAGCCGTGACCTGCGCGGCAACGTCGCGGCGGTGGGTGCCTCCCTCAAGGCGTCGCTGACCCAGCGCAAGGGCGCGAGCGCCGCGATCGGCGACGTGCGCGGGCACGGGCTGTTCATCGGCGTGGAGATGGTGAAGCCGCAGGACGGTTCCCCGGACGACGGTCTCGCGAAAGCGGTGATCAACCGGCTCAAGGACAAGGGATTCCTCAGCAGCAACGCCGGGATCTTCGGCAACGTGGTGAAGCTCCGCCCACCGCTCGTGTTCTCCCACGAGGATGCGGCAGCGTTCCTCGGCGCCTGGGACGAGACGATCGCCGAACTCGCCGCCTGACGATGGACCCGGCGTCCATCTTCGGTCCGGCCGCGCAGGCCGCGCTGACGGCGTTCGGCGTGACGGCCGCCGAGCTCCGGTTCGTGCATCACAGCGAGAACGTGACGTTCCGCGTGGTCGACGCGCGCGACGGCGGCGCATTGGTGCTTCGCCTGCACCGCCCCTGGTACCACGACCTGGCCGAACTGGAATCGGAGCACGCGTGGACGCGTGCCCTGGTCCGAGCGGGCATCGCCGCCCCGGAACCGCTGCCGACGACGGATGGCGCCGCGTTCGCGCAGGTGACCGTGGCGGCGACGGGGGAGCAGCGCTGGGCCGGGCTCGCGCGCTGGGTGGACGGCGAGCTGCTCGCGGAGATCGTCTCGCGTGAAACCAACGCCGCCGCGGCCGCGCGCCACTTCGTGGAGCTCGGCGCGGTAATGGCGCGGATGCACGACCAGGCGACCGCGTGGACACCCCCCGCCGGCTTCAAGCGGCACGCGCTTGACGAGGACGGGCTGATGGGATCCACCCCGTTCTGGGGGCCGTTCTGGGACCATCCGATCTTCTCGGCCGCCGAACGCGACCTGATGCTGGCCACGCGCGCGACGCTGCGCGCCGCACTGCTGCGCTACGGCAAGGCGCCGCACGTCTACAGCATGATCCACGCCGACCTGCACCCGAAGAACGTGGTGATCGGCGACGGGTCCGCCGCGGTGATCGACTTCGACGATGCCGGCTTCGGCTGGCACGTCTACGACCTCGCCGTCGCCCTGGTGGCCTATGAACGCCACCCGCATTTCACGGCGTTCCGCGACGCGTGCCTCGCCGGCTACCGCGCGGTCCGTCCGCTGGCGGAAGCCGATGCGGCGTTGCTGCCGATGTTCCTGCTGGTCCGCAACCTCGCGCAGATCGGCTGGTATCACCAGCGGCCCGAACTGCCGCCGGCCCCCGGCCTGCCTGCGCTCAAGCAGGCGGTCTGTTCGGCGGCGGCGGCGTTCGCCGGCTGACCACGGATCATCCCGCCCCACGCAGATGGCGGCGCAACGCGGTGGCGGCGGTGCGGCCCAGCAGCAGGGGCGGCGATCCGTCCGCCAGCCCCACACGCACCGCGTCGCGACTGAGCACCTCCATCGCCGCCAGGGCCGCCGTGTTGACCAGCAATGAGCGGCTGAGCCGAAGGAACGGCGGCGTCGGAAGCTGGGCGGCGAACCGCCCGATCGACTCGCGCGCGGCGCAGGTCTCACCGCCGCGAAGCCGGAGCTGCACGCCGTCACCGTCCGCATGCACCGCCAGCAGATCGGCGAGTGCCACGATCCGCGTTCCGCGGCCGCTGGCGACCGCAAGGCGGCCCGTCGCGGCCTCCACCGCCGAACGCCCGGTCGGCACGGCCACCGCTCGGTGGAGCCGGCGCACAGCGCGGGCGAACCGGTCGGGCTGCACGGGTTTCAGCAGGAAATCCACCGCCTCGACGTCGAAGGCGCGCGTCGCGTAGGCGGCGTGCGCGGTCACGAAGACGATCTTCGGCGGAAGCGGCATGTCCGCCAGCACGCGGAACCCGTCACCGCCCGCCATCTGCACGTCCAGGAACACGGCGTCGGGTCGCAACCGAGCGATCAGCGCGGTGGCTGTGGCGGCCGATCCCGCCTGGCCGACGAGCTGCAGGCTGGAATGCCGCCCGATCAGCTGCGCCACGGCGCGCCGTCCGGCGGCCTCGTCATCGACGACGATCACCCGCAGCATGGCACCCTCGGCGCGCCACCGCGCAGGATGGCACCCGCCGGCATGGCACCCGTCAGCATGGCACCCGTTAGCATGGTGGCCCCTCGAGACGCAGCCGCGCCACGACCTGATCCCCCTCCTGCCGAAGGTCGAAACCATGCCGGTCCGGATAATGCAGCCGCAGCCGCTTCTCGAGGTTGGACAGCCCGGTGCCGGTCCCGTCCCGCTGCGGCAGCGCGGCCAGGTCGCCGTCGTTGCGCACGGTGATGACCACCCGGTCGTCCTCGGCCGTGACGGTCACGTCAACGCTCAGCACGCCGTCCGCGCCGGGGATCCCGTGCTTCGTCGCATTCTCCACCAGCGGCTGCATCAGGAACGGCGGCAGCAGCCGACCGCGCATGCTGCCCTCCACGGTGACGCGGGAGCGGAGCCGCGCGCCGAAGCGGCTCTGCTGCACGCGCAGGAACGAGCGCATGCCCGCGACCTCCAGCGCCACGGGCACGAAGGGCCGGTCGGCCGTGTCGAGCGAGTAGCGGAGATACTGGCTGAGTTCGCGCAGCAGTTTCAGCGCATGCTTCGGCCTGTCGTGGATGTCGACCGCCATCATGTTCAGCGCGTTGAAGAGGAAGTGCGGGTCGAGTTGGGTGCGGAGCTGCTGCATCTCGGCGACGATCGCGGCGTTCTCGGCGGTGATCGCGCGAAGCTGGTCCTCATGCGCCTGGGCTCGGGCCTCCAGCCACCGCCCGGCGACGGCCCAGGCCAGGAACACGTAGGCGAAATAGACGAATTGCGGGCCGGCCGCGGGCAGCCAGCGGGGCGGGCCCGATACGACCAGCAGCACGAGGCTGCGGGCGAACAGCACCGTCACGCCGGCAGAGGCGAGTGCGGCCGCGGCGATCGCGGCGAGCAGCGCCGGCCCGCGCAGCACGACCTGCAGGTGGGCGACGAGGTGACGATTGGCCAGGACCAGCAGGAGGACGAAGCTGTCGACCAGCAACGAGAAGACGATCGCATGCAGCGGAAAGGCGAAACCCGCGATCCGCACCAGCATGCCGATCAGATAGACGAGCAGGGCGCCGAACAGGAACGCGGACCGCTCCTCCTGTTGTCGGCGCAGCGCTACCGGATCGGCCGGTCGCGGGGTCCACGCCGCGGGGCTGCCGCGCGCCTCCCGTCCGATCCCTGGCCTCTGCACGGCCGGCACCTCCCTGCTGCTATGCCCTGCCGTACCGGCAACGAGTGTGCGGGGCGGCGATGGACCGGGTCAACGGGCTGCGCGGGTCAGTCGAACAGAAGCGCGGTCGCCGCGATCAGCGCCTCGCTCCGCAGCAGGGTGAAATGGTCCGCTTGCGGCACCTCCAGCAGCGCTGCCGTGTTGCCGGCCGCGCGCCAGGCGGCCGCCATGCCGGATGACTGCGCACGGAAGGCCTCGGTCTCCGCCCCGCCGACGGCGAACAGCGCGGGCGGCAGCCCACCCCGCACCCGCTCGCGGGGCGACAGCGCGCGGGAGCTGGCGGGATCGAGGCGCAGCTTCTCGTTGAGCGGCGTTCCGAGGAGCGGGGCGAGGTCGTAGACGCCGCTCCACGCAGCGATCGCGGTGATCGGGGTGCTGGCACCCCAGGCCGAGAGCGCGAGCTCCGCGGCGATGTGCCCGCCCGCGGAATGGCCGGCCGCGACCAGCATTTGTCCGCCCCGTCCCAGCCGACCGGCCTCCGCCAGCACGGCGGGGACGAAGTCGCGTGTCGCCTCGACCAGCGCGGCCAGAGTCACGTCCGGGCAGAGCGGGTAGTTCACCAGCGCGACGTCGATCCCGCGCGCCAGGAAAGCTGGAGCGAGGAACCGGAACTGCCCCTTGTCGCGGGCCTGCCAGTAGCCGGGATGGAACCAGGCGAGCGTGCCGCGCCACGGCCCCCCGGCCACGAACAGGTCGAAGCGCTGCCGCGGATGGGGACCATAGGGCAGGTCGAGCGCGGGCCGATGAGCGGCGACGGCGGCGTCGCTCTCGCGCTGGAACGCCTCCAGCAGCGGGCCATGATGCAGGTGCATCTGGCCGGTCAGGTATTGGGCCGTCGCCTCCGCGTCAGACATGCAGCCAGCGCTCCTGCACCTCGGGGGCGTCAGCCAGCGCCTGGCTGGTGCCTGACCAGACGGTGCGCCCCTTCTCGATCACCACCGCCGCGTCGGCAAGCCGCAGCACGGCCTGGAGGTGCTTGTCGATCAGCAGGATCGCGAGCCCTTCCCGCTTCAGGGCCGCGAGCGTCGCCCAGATCTCGGCGCGGATCAGCGGCGCGAGCCCCTCGGTCGCCTCGTCCAGGATCAGCAGCGTCGGGTTCGTCATCAGCGCGCGGCCGATCGCCAGCATCTGCTGCTCCCCGCCCGAGAGCTGGGTGCCGGGGCTGCGCCGCCGTTCCTCCAGCCGCGGGAACAGCGCCCAGATCCGGTCCAGCGTCCAGCGGGGCGTGGCGCCCCGGGCGGTGGCGACCAGGTTCTCCTCCACGCTCAGGCGCGGGAAGATCTGCCGGCCCTCCGGGACCAGGCCGATGCCGCGCTGGGCGATTGCGTGCGGGGGCAGGCCGGCGATGGGCGTGCCGTCATGCCGGATGGTGCCGCCCGCGGCGGGCAGCAGGCCCATGACCGTGGCGACGGTGGTGGTCTTCCCCATGCCGTTACGACCGAGCAGGGCGAGGACGCCGCCGGGAGGGATGGCGAGTGAGACGTCGAACAGGACGCGGCTCTGGCCGTAGCCGGCGACCAGGTTGGCGACCTCCAGGATCGGCGTCATCGCGCGGCGGTTCGGCCCGTCAGGCGACGGCGGGAAGCGCCGTGCCGGTCACGGGTGCGGTCGCCGTCCAGACCAGGGAGCCGGGCGTGCCGCAGGTCGGGCAGGCCGGATGCCACGCGGCGTGCGGCGAGTGGCAGGCGGTGCACCGCCACCCCTCGTCCGGATCGGCGCTCGCGGCCTGGCGCAGGGCATCGCGCTGGGCGCGGCGTCCCTCCTCGGTGTCGCCCCGCTCCTCCTCCTCGATCTCGGCCAGCAGCAGCCAGAGGCGACGGCCGTTCATGCCGGCGGTCCGCGCCTCCTCCGCCTGATGGCGCGCTTCCCCGGTCAGGCCGGCATCCAGCGCGGTGCGGGCGGCGAGCAGCCGGCTCTCGGGGTGGTTCGGATTGTCGCGGGTCAGGTCCTGCACCGCCTTGGCGCGGGCCAGCTTGTCCGTCACCGGGGCCAGGAACGCGGCCGCGATGTCGGGATGCGGGCGCAGCTGCCACGCCTCGCGCAGCACGGCCTGGGCGCGCTTGTCCTTCCCGGCGAGCCGCAGCCGCGCGGCGTAGGTGAGCGCGGCGGGCGCCAGCGCCTTGTCGCGCCGCCAGGCGTCGCGCGCGAGCCGCAGGGCGCGGGTCGGGTCGGTCTCGGCCAGGGCGGCGCCGATGCCCAGGGCGGCCTTGGGTGCGGGCGCGTCCACGAGGTCGAGCGCCTCGGCCCAGTTTCCGGCGCGGATTGCGAGGCGGGAGCGTTCCTCCCGCAGCCAGGCGGCACCGGGGTGCGCCGCTTCGGCCTGGCGCGCGAGCGTCGCGGCCTCGGCCCAGTCTTCCCGCGCGATTGCCTGGCGCAGCAGGCCGCGATAGCCGAGGAAAGCCGCGTCCTGTCGTTCGGCGAGGCGTCGGTAGGCGGTCTCCGCCTCGTCCTCCCGGCCGCCGGCGCGACCGGCTTCGGCCGCGAGCAGCAAGGTCTGCGGCGTGTCGCCCAGGAGGCGCCGCGCGCGGGCGGCCTCCCGTCGGGCACCGCCGCGTTCGCCGGCGGCGAGCGCGACCAGGGTGCGATTGACCGCGATCTCGCCCAGGCGGAGGCGCCGTGCGCCGCGCATGCGGCCGATGGCGCGCGGGGTGCGTAGCAGCGCGCCCAGCAGCCGGATGACGAGCGTGACCAGCACGATCACGATGAGCAGGGCGAGCGCCGCGATCGGCGTGCTCGTCTCGACCGTGGTACGTCCGAGTTCGAGGGTCAGCCGTCCGGGCAGCGAGGCCAGGCCCCAGGCGGCGGCCAGCACGAGCGCGCCGACCACCAGGACGATCAGGATGCGGCGCATCAGCTCTTCGCCGCCAGGTCGGCAAGCGCCGCGCGGGCTGCGAGCAACGCCTTCGCCTTGCCCAGCCAGTCGGCCATCGCGTCGCGCGCCGGGCCTTGCAACTGATCGACGGCACTCACCGCGGCGGGCAGGTCGCCCGCATCCAGGGCGGTTCGGGCACGGGCCAGGACGCCGGCGGCCTGGTCACCCACGATCACGTGGTCGCCCTGGCGGATCGTCACCAGGTCCTGCGCGCGGGCGAGCACGCGGTCGAGGAACGGCTTGCCGTCGGCATCCGGTCCGCTCGCCGCCAGCGCGGCCCGTTCCGCGGCGGGGTAGGCGAGCCGCAGCGCGCCTTCGGTCGGGGGTGCCGTGTCCGACCAGCGGCTGAGCGCGGACGGTGCGTTCGGCAGTTCGCCCAGCGGCTGTCCGGCCGACAGCGCGGCCTGCGCCGCCTGGAGCCGTGCGAGGCGCGACGCGCGGTCGGCGAGGCCGGAGATCTTGCTGGCCGCGGATTCCAGGGAGGCGACCTTGGCGGCCTCGGCGTCCAACCGGCGGCTGAGATCGTCGTCGTTGCTCTTTTCCCGCCCGGCGAGGGTGTCGAGCCGGCTGGACAGCGCATCAAGCCGGGACGCGATCTGCGGGTCGGTGCCGCTCTTCTGCTCGAGTGCACTGACGCGTTTCGCGAGCGCGTCGACATTGCCGGCGCCCTGCTTCTCCAGCGCGTCCACCCGCTGGGTCAGCGGGCCGAGATCGACGGAGCTGCCGGACGGGCGCTGCTCGAGCCGGGACAGCCGGGTCTCGAGCGTCTGCAGCCGCTGGTCGACGCTGGCGAGCTGGCTGTCCGACGCGGCGGTGGACTGACCCCCTTGCGGGTTCTGCCAGAGATAGACCAGTCCACCCGCCAGCACGAGGAAGCCGAGTGCATAGAGCCACGGTACCGGATCGCGGCGATGGCGCGGCGGCGGCGGCGGGGGTGGCGGCGGGGGTGGTGTCGTCGCCGTCGTCTCGTCGTCCTCGGCGGCCTTGCTGCCCGCGCCCGTGCCGGCGACCTTGCGATCGGCAGGGGGAACGCTGGCGAGCGCCGGACGGCGATCGGCGGCTCCGCCGGTCTCGGGAGTGGGATCCGGCAGGACGTGGATCCGCGCGCCTCCTGTTGGCGTCCCCCCTGCCGGCGTCCCGCCAGGGGACGTGCCAGCGGGGGACGTGCCAGCGGGCGGCGTCCCGGTGGGCGACGTCGGGGTGGGCGACGACCCGGCGGGCGACGTCGGGGCGGGCGATGACCCGCTGGGCGACGTGCCGCCGGGCGGCTTGCTGGCGGGTCCGGCGCCGGTGGGCCCAGTGACGGCCCCTTGGCCGCCCGCGCCCTGCGCTGGGGTGCCGGATTCCTGGCGGTCCGAGGTCTGGCGGGCCGCGCTCGGCCCAGCCGAACCGGCCCCCTGCCCTTTCGGTTCGGCTCCCGCCGCGGCGGGCGGACCGCCGTTCACCGCGGCCGCTCTCCCCTCGTCCGCCTTCGCTCCCGGGCCGGCGGGCCCCGGTCCGGCCGCGGCCGGCGCACCGCTCCGTCCTTCGGCGGAGCGCGTGTCGGCGGTCCGCCCATCGGGCGTCCGCTTGGAAGACTTGGGGGTGTTGGGCTTCGGGTCGGAATCGGTCATCGCAGCAGCGCGAGCATCTCGTCCTGTGTGGGCCGGGCGGCGACACGGATGCGCCGCCACGGAAGTGCCTCTAATGCCACGCTCGCCCTCATCCCGATAGAGACGGCTTCGCTTTCGCGCAGTCGCTCCCCCAGGGCGGCGCGGCGCACGAGCCGCACGAAGGCGTGAGCCGTTTCGGCAGAGAAGAACAACGCGGCCAGCGGCACCCCGGCCCGCAACAGCGCCTCCGTCTCCGCCGTCAGGGCGGTCGCGGGCTGCGCGGCATAGGCCACGCGGCGCGTCACCCGGAACCCTCCGGCCCGCAGGGCGGCGGCGAGCGCCCCTCCTTGCCGCAACCCGGAGGCGAGCAGCAGCGCGCCCCGGTCGGCAGGAAGACGCGCCTGCACCAGGGCGGCGAGAGCGGAGGCATCGCCGTCCGCGCTTTCCACCCGCGTGAACCCGGCCGCCCGCGCCCGCGCCGCGGTCGCGGCACCGACCGCGAAGAGCGGGACGTCGTGCAGCACGTCCGGCAGCGCCGGGATCGCGTTGCCGCTCGTGACCAGCACCGCGGCGGGCAGCGGCGTGGGCAGCCGCAGGGCCCGCGGCTCGATCCGCAGCATGGGCGCAAGGACCGGCCGCGCACCCATGGCGGCGACCCGCGCCGCCGTCTCCTGCGCCCCCGGTTCGGGCCGCGTGATCAGAACGATGCGGGCGGGCGCGCCGAGCACAGCATCAGGCGCCCCCTCGGGCACCCCTCCGGGCATCGCGTCAGTCACGCCGTCGGGCACCCTATCGGGCAGCCCGCCGGACCTTCCATCCCCTGCCCCGTCGGGCTTACCGCCAGGCACTGCGCCAGCGCCCAAGGCGCATCAGGCGAAGATGTCGCGCGGGCTGTCGGCCCGCAGGCTGGCCCCCAGCTCCCGCCCGATGCGCGCGGCATCGGCCACCGGCCCGTGCAGCGCGCGCTTCAGCACGAACGTGCCGTCGGCCCGCGCGACCAGGCCGGTCAAGTGCAGGTCCCCGGTGGGCAGCAGCCGCGCATGGCCGCCGATCGGCGTGCGGCAGGAGCCGTCGAGTTCGCCCAGCAGCGCGCGTTCGGCGGTGGAGACGGCCTTGGCGTCCGGATCCTCGATCGCGCTCAGCAGCTCGCGCAGCTCCTCGTCGCTCTCCCGCACGGTGATGCCGACGATGCCCTGGCCGGCCGCCGGCACCATTGCCTCCGCGTCCAGCACGACCGACGCCTTGTCCTCCATCTCCAACCGCTTGAGCCCGGCCAGCGCCAGCAGCGAGGCGGTGCACTCGCCGGCGGCGAGCTTGCCGAGTCGGGTCTGGACGTTGCCGCGGATGGTGGTGACGCGCAGGTCGGGCCGGGCGTGCAGCAGTTGCGCCTGGCGGCGGACGGAGGACGTGCCGATCACCGCGCCGGCGGGCAGGCAGGCGAACGGGTCCGCCGGGTCGATCGGATCGCAATGCGGGCCGAGGATCAGGGCGTCGCGCGCATCCTCCCGCTTCAGCGTGCAGGCCAGCACGATGCCGGGCGGCAGTTCGGTCTCCAGGTCCTTCAGGCTGTGCACCGCGAAATCCACGCGCCCATCGGACAGCGCCTCGTGGATTTCCTTGGCGAACAGGCCCTTGCCGCCGATCTCGGCCAGCTTGCGGTCCTGCACGGCGTCGCCGGTGGTGCGGATCGCATGCTCCTCGAACACGTTCATGCCGCGCAGGACGGGGCAGAAGCGGGTCAGGAGCTGCAGGAAGAACCGGGTCTGCCAAAGCGCGAGCGGGGAGCCGCGGGTGCCGACGCGCAGCGGCAGGCTGCGGGCATGCGGGGCCACCCGGGCGGCACCGGGGGACGGACCGGCGGGCGACGGGGTGGCAGGTGACGCGGGGGCGCGCTGCGGCGATGGCATGGCGGCGTTCATCCGCGCGTCCTATTACTGCGCCGCGTTCGGCGGAAGATGGGAAAACTACGGATGGGGCCGGTCCTCGGCATTGAATCCTCCTGCGACGAGACGGCGACGGCGCTGCTGGACGCCGAAGGGCGCATCCTGGCCGAGGCGGTGCTGAGCCAGACGAAGGAGCATGCGCCGTTCGGTGGTGTCGTGCCGGAAATCGCCGCGCGGGCCCATCTGCACTACCTGCCGGACCAGATCGCGGCGCTGCTGGCGCGGGCCGGGGTGGGCGTGCGCGACCTGGGCGGGGTCGCTGCCAGCGGTGGACCCGGCCTGATCGGCGGGCTGATCGTGGGCAGCCTGATGGCCAAGGGCATCGCGATGGCGGCCGCCCGGCCCTACGTCGCGGTGAATCACCTCGAGGCGCATGCACTGACCGCGCGGCTGCCCGGCCTGGTGCCGGGGGGCGCGGCGTTCCCCTATCTGCTGCTGCTGGTCTCGGGCGGGCATTGCCAGTGTGTGGCGGTGGTGGGGGTCGGGCGGCACGTGCGCCTGGGCGGCACGGTCGACGACGCCGCCGGGGAGGCGTTCGACAAGGTCGCCAAGCTGCTGGGTCTCGGCTGGCCGGGCGGGCCGGCGTTGGAGCGGCTGGCGGCGGCGGGCGATCCGCGCCGGCACGATTTCCCGCGACCGATGCTGCGCCGGGAGGGATGCGATTTCAGCTTTTCCGGCCTGAAGACCGCGGTCGCCCAGACTGTGGCGCGCTACCCCGCCGGTCCGCTGCCGCAACAGGACGCGGCCGATATCGCCGCGAGCTTCCAGGGCGCGGTGACCGACGTGCTGGCCGATCGAGCCCGTCACGCCATGGCGATGATGCGGGCCCGCGCCCCGCAGGCCGACCTGCTGGTCGTCGCGGGCGGCGTCGCGGCCAACGGCGCGGTCCGCGCGGCGATGGAGGCCGAGGCGGCGCGCGCGGGGTTCCGCCTGGCCGCGCCGCCGCTGCGGCTGTGCACGGACAATGCGGTGATGGTGGCCTGGACCGGGATCGAGCGGCTTCGGCTGGGCTGGACCAGCCCGCTCGACTTCGCGCCGCGGCCGCGCTGGCCGCTCGACTCCGCCGACCTGCGGCCGGCGGCATGAACTACCGGCACGCCTTCCACGCCGGCAACTTCGCCGACTGCATGAAGCACGCCCTGCTGGTCTGGCTGCTCCAGGCGCTGCAGCGCAAGCCGAACGCGCTCTTCGTGCTGGACACGCATGCTGGCGCGGGCGTCTACGACCTGGCGGACGAGCGCGCCCGCCGCACCGGCGAGGCGGATGCGGGCATTCGCCGCGTGTACGCCGCCTCGCCCGCGGCATTGGCGCCCTACCTGGCGGCAGTCGATGCGGCGCTGCCCCGGTCTCCTCTCCCGCGCGGGGAGACGACGGCGCCCCATGCCGCCTCCTTCCCTCCCCTCGCGGAAGGGGGTCGAGGGGCGGGGGGGGCCAGGGAGCTCGCACAGGGCTGCGAACGCCCCGGGCACCCCCTCCCCCTGTCCCCCTCCCGCGAGGGGAGAGGGGACGCCTATCCCGGGTCGCCGCCGCTGATCCGCGCGCTGCTCCGGCCGCAGGACCGGCTCGCCTGCTGCGAACTCCACCCCGAGGAGGCCGCCGCGCTGCGCCGCTTCTTCGGCTCGGACCGGCAGGTCGCGGTGCATCAGCGCGACGCCTGGGAAGCCTTGCGGGGATTGCTGCCGCCGAAGGAGAAGCGCGGCCTCGTGCTGATCGACCCGCCCTTCGAGGACCGGCAGGAATTCGACCGACTCGCCGCCGGCCTGACCACCGCCGCCGCGCGTTTCCCGAACGGCGTGCTCGCGGCCTGGTACCCGATCAAGCACCGCGCCCCGGTGCGCGCCTTCCTCGACGCGGTCGCCGATAGCGGCCTGCGCGACGTTGTCGCCGCCGAACTCTGGCTGCGCGAACCGCTCGACCCGGCGCGGCTCAATGGCTGCGGCCTGCTCGTGGTCAATCCGCCCTGGGAATTCGAGACCGAGGCGCCCGCGCTGCTCGGCGCCCTGCGGGAGAGCCTGGGGAGCGGGGAGGAAGGCGAAGGCTGGGATCTCCAGCGGATCGCCGATGAGTGAAGCCCTCGCCGTGCTCGGCGCCGGCGCCTGGGGCACCGCGCTCGCGATCCAGGCCGCCCGCGCCGGCGGCACCGTCACGCTGTGGGCCCGCGATCCGGTGCGGGCCGCGGCGATGGAGCAGACACGAGAAGCCCCACGGCTCCCCGGACCGCGCCTCCCGGCCGGGCTGCGCGTAACCGCGGACCTGCCGCAGCGTGCAGCCCTCGTGCTGCTGGCCGTGCCGATGCAGCAGCTTCGCGCGGTCGCCGCGCGGCTGTCGCCGGGGGATGCCCCACTGGTGGTCTGCGCCAAGGGGGTCGAGGCCGGAACGGGCGCGCTTCCGCTGGAGGTGCTTGCCGAAGTGCAGCCGAACCGGCCGGCCATGGTGCTGACCGGTCCGAACTTCGCGCACGAGATCGCGGCCGGGCTGCCCGCCGCCGCCGTCGTGGCCGGACCGTACGCAGCACTGCGCGACCGCGTCGCCGCCCGCCTGGGGACACCGGCCTTCCGGCTCTACGGCAACGACGACCCGGTGGGCGCGCAGATCGGCGGTGCCGCCAAGAACGTGATCGCGATCGCGGCAGGCGCGGTCATCGGCGCCGGACTCGGGGAGAATGCCCGCGCCGCGCTGATCACGCGCGGCCTTGCCGAACTCGCGCGCCTCGTCACCGCATTGGGGGGGCGGTCCGAGACCGTGATGGGCCTCTCCGGGCTGGGGGACCTGCTGCTCACCTGCACCGGACCGGCGAGCCGCAACTTCAGCCTGGGCGTGGCTTTGGGGCGGGGGGAAACGCTGGCCGAGATCCTGGCGGGACGCAGCGCGGTCACCGAGGGCGTCACCACCGCGCCCGCCCTGCTCCTGCGCGCGCGGCAGGCGGGCGGCGTCGAGCTGCCGATCTGCGAGGCCGTCGCGGCGCTGCTCTCGGGCCGCACCACGCTCGCCGAGGCGATGGCCGCGCTGCTGGCCCGCCCGCGCCGCGACGAGTAGCCGGCCCGCACCGCCGGCACGTGCCGCCCCCCATCGGGGACGCAACCGGGGACGCACCGTCCCACCGCCAGAGGTCACGCGCGCGACCGCCGCACCCCGCGCCACAGCATCGAGGCGAGCACGTCGTCGCGGCACAGCACGTGATGGTACAGCGCCGCCGCCACGTGCAGCCCGACCAGCACCAGGATCACCGTGCCGCCATTCTCGTGCAGCTCCGAGACCACGGAGCGCAGCGCCGGATCCGGACCGGTCAGCGTCGGGAGACCGAAGCCCAGCAGCGACACCGGACGTCCGGCGAGGTTCACCATCAGCCAGCCCATCAGCGGCTGGACCAGCATCATCAGGTAGAGGCCACCCTCCCCGAGGCGCGCCATCATCCGCTGCCAGCGGGGCATGTGCTCCAGCGAGGGCGTGGTGCCGACCAGGCGCGCGAGCAGCCGGGGCAGCAGCAGCGCAAGGACCATCAGCCCGGCAGCCATGTGCCAGGACAGCAGCGAGGTGCGCAGGTCACCTTTTGGAAGGTCCTCCCGCACCCAGACCAGCGTGAAGGCGAGCGTCATCAGCCCGGCCATCGTCCAGTGGAACGCGCGCGACGTCACGGAATACATCGTGCATCACCTCCCATGCGTCGCCGGCAGGCCGCTTCCTCGTGCGGCCGACCGGCGAACAAGCTCCTCAGTTCGTGGTGGTTGTCGGCGCCGTCCCGGCGGGCGCGGCGGCGGCATGGTCGTGATGCCAGTGGTGCTTGCCCTCGCTGTGGTCCGCCGAACGGAGCGGAATCGCCGTGCCGTCGGCGCGGGTGAGCGCGCGGGCCTCGAAGCGGTGGTTGCGCTCCATCCAGCCGGTCGCCTTCACCGCCTCGCCCGGGGTGAGCGGCTGCTGGAGCTTCGCGTGGCGACCGAGATCGACCAGCACCTTGCCTCCGTCATCCGTCGCGATCACGATCTGCCGCCCGAACAGCGCGTCCACCTTGCCGGAGACCGACGTCTCGGCCCGAGCCATGTGCTTGTGGCCGGCCGGACGGCTGGGGGTTGTGGTGGAGGTCGCCTGGCCGGTGGTGGCCTGGCCGGTGGTCGCCTGGCCGGTGGTGGCCTGGCCGGTGGTCGCCTGTCCGGTGGCGGTCTGGCCGGTGGTCGCCTGGCTGCTGGGCAGCGGGGCGTTCGGCTGCGGCGCCGGCTGGGCCAGGGCTGCGCCGGCAGCCAGCATCGCCGCCATCGCGAAGGGGACCGTCTTGAATGCGTTCACGCCACTTCTCCTCTCGGGGCGCCGGATGCCGGCACCGCGCGATGCAGAGTGCGACGGAAAACCTGAACGGAGCCTGAGCGGCCTGTTCAGCCCTGGTTCAGCTTGCTCATGCGATCCGGGACGGATGCGTCCTGGCCGGCTCCTGCCGCTCCTGCCCCTGTTGTCGAGCCTGCTGCTGAGCGCGCCGATGCTGGCCGAAGCGCACGACGCCTCCTATCAAGGCGCCGACCAGGGCACGCCCCGTTCGGCGCGGGCGGCCCTGCAGGCCGGTGAGATCCGCCCGCTGGCCGAACTGCTGGCCGGCATCGAATCGCGCTACGATGGCCGGGTGATCGAAACGGAACTCGAGCGCGAGCACGGCCGCTGGATCTATGAATTCAAGCTGCTCCCCCCGGCGGGCCACCTGTTCGTGCTGACCATCGATGCCGCCACCGGCGAGGTCCTGCGCAGCCGCGGCCCGGTGCGGGAGCGACGCTGATGCGCGTGCTCGTGGTCGAGGACACGGCCGCGCTCGCGGCCCAGCTGCGCGGCGCGCTGGAGGAGGCGGATTTCGCCGTCGACCTCGCCCCGGACGGGGAGGAGGCGCTGTTCCTCGGCGAGACCGAACCCTACGACGCCGTGGTGCTGGACCTCGGCCTACCCAAGCTCGACGGACTGAGCGTGCTGCGCCGATGGCGCGCCGGCGGCCGCGCGATGCCGGTTCTGGTCCTGACCGCTCGCGGCGGCTGGGCGGAGAAGGTGGAGGGGTTGAACGCCGGCGCCGACGACTACCTCGCCAAGCCCTTCGCGATGGCGGAGTTGATCGCGCGGGTGAAGGCGCTGATCCGCCGCGCGCACGGCCATGCGCGGCCGGAGATCGCCTGCGGGCCGCTCAGCATCGACACGGTCGCGAAGCAGGTGACGCTGAACGGGACGCCGGTGCGACTGACCGCGCTCGAGTTCAACCTGCTCGCCTGTCTCGCGCACCACCTGAGCCAGCCCGTCTCCAAGGGCGAGCTGACCGAACATCTCTACGCACAGGATTTCGACCGGGATTCGAATACGCTGGAGGTCATCGTCGGCCGGCTGCGGCGGAAGCTGGGGGATGGGCTGATCGAGACGATCCGGGGCCAGGGCTACCGGCTGGTGCCGCCGGCCGCCCATGGCTGACAGGGCGCCATCCCGCCCGACGGCGCACGACGCGGGCGTCCCGCCTGCCGCCGCCGGGTGCGGGTCCGGACGCGCCGCCGGCAATGCCCCCCGCCTCGGCGCACGCTGGATGCCGCGCTCGCTCACCGTCCGGCTCGCGGTCGCGACGGCGTTGTGGGTCGCGGTGGGCTTGGCCGCTGCCTGGATGCAGGTCTCGACCCTGGTCGTGCGGCAGATGCGGGACTCGTTCGACTCGCGCAGCCTCGCGCTGCTCGACCAGGTGATCGCCGCCGCCGGGGTGGACGCGGATGGCGACCCTGTCCTGACCCGTCCCGTCGCCGAACCGCGCTTCGACCTGCCGCTGTCCGGCACCTACTGGCAGATCGCGCTCGGGCCGGACCGCGTCGCCACCTCCCGCTCGCTCTGGGACCAGCGGCTGCCGATCGGCCGCGGCCATGGCGCCGCCCTGCGTTCGGCCGACGTCGCCGGGCCGCGGCGGCAGCACCTGCGGATGCTCGAGCGGGACGTCGTGCTGCCGGACATCGCCGAACCGCTGCACGTGCAGGTGGCGGTCGCGCGGGACGGCCTCGACAGGGAGATCTCCCATCTCCGCCGGTCCCTCGCCATGACGTTCGCGCTGATCGGGTTCGGTCTGGTCGGGGTCGTGGTGGCGACGGTCTCGATCGGGTTGCGCCCGCTCCGCCGGCTGCGCCGCGCGGTCGCCGGCCTGCGCAGCGGGCGGCAGTCCGAATTGCGGGTTGCCGTCCCGCGGGAGGTGCAGCCGCTGGTGGCCGAGATCGATGCGCTGGTGCGGCAGAACCGCGCCACCGTGGAACGCGCGCGCAACCACGTGGGCAACCTCGCCCATGCGCTGCGCACCCGGCTCGCGGTGCTGCGCAACGCGCTGGATGGCGACGGCGCGGCCGACCTTGCGCTCGCCGCGCGCGAACTCGAGGCGGCGGACCACATCGTGCAGCATCACCTGGCCCGCGCCCGTGCCGCGGCGCTCGCCGGGGCGGCCGGCAGCCGGACCGAGGTGCTGGCCGTTGCGCAGGAGATCGCGGCGGCGCTGCGCCGCCTGCAGGCCGAGAGCGGGATCGGGATCACGGTCGAGGGCTCCGCCGCGCTCACGGTGCGCTGCGAGCGGCAGGATCTGGCCGAGATGATCGGCAACCTGACGGAGAATGCGTGCAAATGGGCGCGTCGCCGGGTCGGGCTGCGGATCGAGCCGGCTGGCGTGGGCGAGGTCGCCGTGACCGTCAGCGATGACGGGCCGGGCTTGCCCGCCGACCAGCTTGCCGAGGCGCAGGCGCGCGGGGCGCGGTTCGACGAGGCGAAGCCGGGATCGGGCCTGGGGCTCGCCATCGTCGCCGATCTCGCGCGGCTCTACGATGGCGGCCTGGCGCTGGAGCGCGCGCCGGAGGGCGGATTGCTGGCGCGGCTCACGCTGCCGGCGGGGTGAGGATCGGCCGGGAAGGAGCGGCCCCATGCGGCGGACCGCTGAGGGGTGCGGCGGGATGGCCGGTCCGTCTGCACGGCTGCCGGCCACCCTGTCACCCCGAATGGCCGTTCAGCGATGCGCGGCCTGGCGGATCAGGGCGATCGCCTCCTCCACCTGCGCCGCCGTCACGTCCAGGTGCAGGCAGGCGCGGCCGCGATACGTGTCCGAGATCGAGAACATCAGCCCCTGCGGGCGAAGCCGCGCCGCGAGTTCGGCCGCGGTCAATCCCGTGCCCTCGGTCGAGAAGAACACAAGGTTGGTCTCCGGCTCCTCGACCGTGATCCCCTCGATCTGGGCCAGCCCGCGGGCGAGGCTGCGCGCGTTGGCATGATCCTCCGCCAAACGGTCGATGTGGTGGTCGAGCGCGTAGGAGCAGGCGGCGGCGTTCATGCCGCCCTGGCGCATCGAGCCGCCGAGGCGCTGCTTCCAGCGCCAGGCCTCGCCGATGAAATCGCGCGACCCGGCGAGGACGGCCCCGAGCGGCGCGCCGAGGCCTTTGGTGAAGTCGAGCCAGACGGTGTCGCAGCCGGCGACGATCTCGGACGCGGGGACGCCCAGCGCCACGGCGGCGTTCATCAGCCGCGCGCCGTCCATGTGGACCTGCAGGCCGTGCTTGTGGGCGACCGCGGCGACGTCGTTCAGCGCCTGCACGCTCCAGACCGTGCCGCCGCCCTTGTTCGCGGTCTGCTCCACCTCGACCAGGCGCTGCGGCGGCGCGTAGCGGGAGACGGGAGTGATCGCGGCTTCCAGGGTCTCGGCGGTGAACTGCCCGCGTGGGCCGGGCAGGCCGCGGATCATCACGCCGGCGATGGCGCCGGGCCCACCGGCTTCGGCGCCCTGGATGTGCGCGTCGACATGGGCGAGGACCTCGTCGCCGGGCCGGCAATGGGTGGCGAGGGCGACCTGGTTGCACATGGTGCCGGAGGGCAGGAACATCGCCGCCTCCTTGCCCATCAGGGCGGCGGCCTTGTCGCACAGCGCCCAGACGGACGGATCGGAGCCACCCTGCTCGTCCCCCATCTCGGCCGCGAGCATCGCCTCCTTCATGGCGCGGGTCGGGCGGGTCTGGGTGTCGGAGTAGAGGTTGATGCGCACCGGGATCGAGAAATCGAACCGCTTCGGCTCGTAGGACATGCCGCCAGGCTCCTGCTCTGCTGGCCGGCAGTCTAGGCGCGGGTGCGCGGGTTGGTCACCCCGGTGCGCGGGTCGCGCGCGGGCGGGTGGGACGTGAGCGAGCGGCGGGCACCCCCATTTCGTCATGGCCGGGCTCGACCCGGCCACCCCCAGCGGTACCATGCGGCGGGACGTGGCGGGCGTCATCGTCCTGACGCGGCGGCGGTGCCGGTGGGGGTGGCCGGCTCAATGGCCGGCCATGACGGAGGAGGGACCGCCGCGGAGGGGCAGAGCGCGAGGTCCCGCAGCGATCCGGCCAGCGTCGCGCGTCGATCAGGCGTCGATCAGGCTCACATGCGCGGCCACGATGCGCCAGCCTTCGGGCATGCGCACCCAGGTCTGCATCTGGCGGCCGACCTTGCCCGGCACGCTGTCGCGCTCGAACAGCGTGGACGCGGTCGCGCAGTCCCGCCCATAGGTCGTGATCACCGTGCGGAAAATGCGCCGCGCGAGCCCGACCGGGGAGCGCGCGGCGCGGAAGCGGCCGATCTCCTCGTGCCCGTGGAGGTTCTCCCCGATCCCGTAGCGGATCGTGTGCGGGTCGGCCCAGAATAGCGCCTGGAGCGTGTCCACGTCGTTGGTGGTCAGCGCGGCCTCGTAGCGGGCGAAGGCGGCCTCGACCTCGGCCTTCACGTCCGGGATGTCGATCTCCATCAGGCGAACTCCTCCAGCGGCGATGGCCGCGCTTCCACGACGCCCTGCCGTTCCAGCGCGTGGGCGAGACGCAGCGCAATGTCCTCCCGCCAGGCGGGGGCGATGATCTGCACGCCGATGGGCAGGCCCGCAGCAGGGAAGACCGGCACGGTGACGACCGGCAGGCCAATGAACGAGATCGGCTGCGTGTAGACGCCGATGTTGGGGCGCAGCGGCTGCTCCTGCCCGTTCAGCACGAAGGTCTTCTGCCCGATCAGCGGGGCGGTGCAAGGGGTGGCGGGGGCGAGGATCGCGTCCACCTCCTGGAACAGCCCGCGCACCGCGGCGCGGAACCAGCGCCGGAACTTCTGGGCCTGCGTCACGGCGACCGCGGGTACCAGCGCCCCGGCGATCAGCCGGTCACGCACGTCGGGGTCGAAATCCTCCGGCCGCGTGCGCAGCCGCTCGAGATGCAGTGCCGCCCCTTCCGTGGTGGTGATGACGTAGGCCGCGGCGCGCGCGCGATCGGCATCGGGCAGGTCCACGGTGCGGGTGGCCCCCAGGGCCTGGGCGACGCGGGCGAGTGCCTCCAGCGCCTCGGGCGCGGCGCCCGCCTGGAAGTAGCCGCCGGCGATGGCGACGCGCAGCCCCGCCGCACCCTGGCCGATCGCCGTCAGGGCGGGTTCGGGGGCGCGGTCCACGCAGACCGGGTCGGCGGGATCGGCGCCCTGCATCGCATCGTAGGCGAGCGCGAGGTCGCGCACCGACCGCGCGAACGGCCCGAGATGATCGAGGCTGGAGACGAAGGGGAAGCTTCCGGCGCGCGACAATCGTCCATAGGTCGGCTTCAGGCCGAAGATGCCGCAGAAGGAGGCCGGCACTCGGATCGAGCCGTTGGTGTCGGATCCCAGCGCCAGCGGCACCAGCCCGCCGCCGACCGCGGCGCCGGACCCGCCCGAGGACCCGCCCGTCATGCGCGCGAGGTCGTGCGGGTTGCGCGAGGCGCCGTCATGGGCATTCTCGCCGGTGAAGTCGTAGGCGTATTCGCCCATGTTGAGCGCGCCCACCAGGATGGCGCCCGCGGCTTCCAGCCGGCGCACCAGCGTGGCGTCGGCGGTGGCCGGCGGATGATCGCGATTGATGCGCGACCCGGCGCGGGTGGGCAGCCCGGCCACGTCGATCAGGTTCTTCACCGCGAATGGCACGCCGGCGAGCGGTCCCAGCGCCTGGCCACGGGCGCGGGCCGCATCGATCGCGGCGGCCTGGGTTCGGGCGCGGTCGGCGGTCACGTCGGTGAAGGCGCAGAGCTTCGGATCGAGGCACTCGATGCGCGTGAGGGTCGCCTCGATCACGGACACCGCCGACTGCGTCCCGTCGGCGATCCCGGCCGCCAGCGCGGCGGCATCGGGGCGGCTCACGCGACGAAGACCGGTGCGGGGTCAGCCTCGTCCGGCAGCGTCGCGCCAAGCACCGTGGCGGCGTGGCGGAGTGAGATGCCGAGATGCAGGCGGATGGCGGGCAGCCACTCCGGCTGCACGTGCAACCCCAGGGTCTCGGTGCCGGCCGCGATCAGGTGATCGAGCCGTTCGTCGTCGGTCATGCATGGTCTCCCCGTTCGGGACAGGGAGATCGTAGCCGCCGCTCGGCCGGTCCGTCACCGGTTGGCGGCGATCTCCGCACCGATCGTCGCCGGAGGGCGGGCGGCCGCGGCATAGGGGCGGAGGGCGCCGCGGCAGGCGGGGGGCAGACGGGCGAGCAGCGGCGCCACCGCCAGCGCGGCAAGCCGGCGCGGCGTGGGCGCCAGGGCGACGGATTGCCGAAGCCAGCTCGCGCCCTCCGCGCCGCGGCCGTGGCGGATCAGTTCCCGGCCGATCACCCAGCGTGCCTCGGCGTCGGCGCGCTGGGCGAGGCGGGCGCGCCGGTCGGCGGGCACGTGGGCCGCGATCGCCGGGTTGCCATAGATCGCGGCAAGGCAGCTTCGATACGCCGCGGGATCGGCGGCGAGCCGCGCATAGGCGCCGTCAGGCCGCTGGCGCACATGCAGCAGCGGCGTGCGGGAGGGCACCGCGACGAAATGGCCGAGAAGCGCGACGCGGACCCAGAACTCCCAGTCTTCCCCGAAGCGGAGGGCCGGATCGAAGCCGCCGATGGTGTGCACCGCCTCGGCTCGGACCAGCAGGTGGCCGCCATTGACGAAGCAGTTCCGCTGCAGAAGGGCCGGCAGCAGGTCCCCGCCACGCGGACGCCGCGTGCGGCGCGCGGGACCGGTGCCGCCGACGAAGCGGTAGGCGCCGACCGCGGCGGCGGCCCAGGGGCAGGACTCGAGCGTGCGCGAGAGCAGCGCCATTGCGTGCGGCGTCAGCGTGTCGTCCGCGTCGAGGAACAGGTAGGCCTCCACCCGGAGCGCGCGCAGGCCACGATTACGGGCGGCCGAGACGCCGCCATGCGCCTGACGGATCAGGCTGACGCGCGCGTCAGTCGCGGCGCGCACCCGGTCGGCGGTGCCGTCGGTCGATCCGTCGTCGACCACGACCATGCGCCATCCGGTGTGGCTCTGCGCCTGGACGGAGGCGATCGCGGCGTCGATCGTTTCATGCGCATTGTAGGCGGGAGTGACGACCCCGATCAGCATGCACGCCCTCCGCCGGTGGATTGCGGGGCGGAGCTTGGGCGCGGGATGGTTAAGGGGCGGTTAACGGACGAATGGACGGTCGTCCATCGTCAGGGCCGGGCTCGTCCCGGGGATCGTGACCGGCACGCTCCCGGGCTGGCCGGGGCCGCCCAGAACGAATGGCCGGTGCGGCGAGAGATGGCCGGGACAAGCCGGCCATGACGGTAGAGGGCCATGGCGGCGCAGAGACGAGCCCCGCCATGGCGGCGGAGAGACGAGCGCCGCCACGGCCGTGAGGGAACGGACGCCAGTCCGCGATCAGGCCTGGGCCTTGGTGGCCACGCCCTTCTCGGACAGCATCGTCTCGAGCTCGCCCGACTGGAACATCTCGGTGATGATGTCGCAGCCGCCGACGAACTCGCCCTTGACGTAGAGCTGCGGGATGGTCGGCCAGTTGGAGAACTGCTTGATGCCCTCGCGCAGCTCCATGTCTTCCAGCACGTTGGCCGACTGGAACGGCACGCCGACATGCGACAGGATCTGCACAACGCGGGCGGAGAAGCCGCATTGCGGGAACATCGGGGTGCCCTTCATGTAGAGGAACACGTCGTTGCTCTCGACGTTACCCTTGATGCGATCGAAGACAGTGTCGGCCATCGTGTGGACTCCTGCGGATTAAGGTGCCGCGGTCTGCAGCGCGAGGGCGTGGAGCTCGCCGCCCATCCGCCCGCGCAGCGCCGCGTAGACGATCTGATGTTGCTTCACGCGCGAGATGCCGCGGAACTGCTCCGAGACGACCGTCGCGGCGTAGTGGTCGCCGTCGCCGGCGAGGTCTTCCACGGTCACGCGGGCATCCGGCAGGGCCGCCTTGATCAAGGCCTCTATCTCGCTTGCCGCCATCGCCATGCGCCCGCGTCTCCCTGTTGCCCGTTCCGTCGCGCCGCCCAGCCGTTCAGCCGCCGTCCATCCAGGCCGGGAAGAACCGCTCATGGGCGTCGCGCAACGCCTTGACCGATATTGTGCCGCCATCGGGGAGTGTCAAATCCTGACCGCCGGAGGTGGCGATGCGCATCGCCGGCACGTTGGCCACCTCGGCCGCGCGGATGAACGCGGCGCCATCGGGGACGGCCACGAGGTAGCGTCCCTGATCCTCCCCGAACCAGAAGGCGTGGCCGGGGATGTCGCGCGGGTGCGTCGCGAGCCGCGCGCCGATGCCGCTTGCGATGCACATCTCGGCAATCGCCACCAGGATGCCGCCGTCCGAGACGTCGTGGCAGGCGCGCACGGCGCCGGCGAGAATCTGGTTGCGCACGAAGTCGCCCACTGCGCGTTCGGCGGGAAGGTCGACCGGCGGCGGCGCCCCGTCCTCCCGCCCGGCGATCTCGCGCAGCCAGAGCGACTGGCCGATCCAGCCCTTGGTGGTGCCCAGGAGGATCAGGTCGAGCCAGGGCGGCAGGGCGAGCCCGACCGCCTGGGCGGCGTCCTCCAGCACGCCGAGACCGCCGATCGCGGGGGTGGGCAGGATGCCGCGGCCTTCCGTCTCGTTGTAGAGCGAGACGTTGCCGGACACGACCGGAAAGTCCAGCGCCTCACAGGCGGCGGCCATGCCGCGGATGGCGGCGGCGAACTGGCCCATGATCTCCGGCTTCTCGGGATTGCCGAAATTCATGTTGTCGGTGATGGCGAGCGGGCGGGCGCCCACGGCGGTCAGGTTGCGCCAGGCCTCGGCGACCGCCTGCATGCCGCCCGCTTCCGGGTCGGCGGCGCAATAGCGCGGCGTGCAGTCGGTGGTCAGCGCGATGGCGCGCTTGAGCCCCTCGAGCTTGACCACGGCCGCATCGGCGGCGCCGGGCCGTTTCACGGTCTGGCCGCCCACGCTGCTGTCGTACTGGTCCCAGACCCAGCGGCGGGAGCACAGGTCCGGGCAGCCGATCAGCGTCTGCAGGGCGCGGGTCAGGCCGACCCGGTCCTCGACCCGCGCCGGGTTGAGCTTCTCGCCCTTGGGCGTCTCGGCGGTCGGGCGATGGTAGAGCGGCGCCTGGTCGGCCAGCGGAGCGAGCGGGATGTCGGCCTCGACCCGCCCCTGGTGCTTCACCGTGATCCGGCCCGTGTCGGTCAGATGGCCGATCACCGCGAAATCGAGGTCCCACTTCTCGAAGATGGTGCGGGCCACGTCCTCCCGGTCGGGGCGCAGCACCATCAGCATGCGTTCCTGGCTCTCGGACAGCATGAACTCGTAGGCGCTCATGCCGGTCTCGCGGGCCGGGACCTGGTCGATGTCGAGCTCGATTCCGACGCCGCCCTTGCCCGCCATCTCGACCGAGGAGCTGGTGAGGCCGGCGGCCCCCATGTCCTGGATCGCGACGATCGCGTCGGTGGCCATCAGCTCGAGGCAGGCCTCGATCAGCAGCTTCTCGGTGAACGGGTCGCCGACCTGCACGGTCGGCCGCTTCTCCTCGGAATCCGCACCGAACTCGGCCGAGGCCATGGTCGCGCCGTGAATGCCGTCCCGCCCTGTCTTGGAGCCGACATAGACCACCGGATTGCCCACGCCCGCCGCGGCGGAGAGGAAAATGCGGTCCTTGTTGGCGATGCCCACGGTCATGGCGTTGACCAGCGGGTTGCCGTCATAGGCGGGGTGGAAGTTGATCTCCCCGCCCACGGTCGGCACGCCGACGCAGTTGCCGTAGCCGCCGATACCGCGCACCACGCCGTCCACCACGCGCTTGGTGCGCGGGTTCTCCGGCCGGCCGAAACGCAGCGCGTTCAGGTTGGCGACGGGACGGGCGCCCATGGTGAACACGTCGCGCAGGATGCCGCCGACCCCGGTCGCCGCGCCCTGGTAGGGCTCGATGAAACTCGGGTGGTTGTGGCTCTCCATCTTGAAGACGGCGGCGAGCCCGTCGCCGATATCGACCACGCCCGCGTTCTCGCCCGGACCGTGGATCACCCAGGGCGCCTTGGTCGGGAGCTGCTTCAGCCAGACGCGGGACGACTTGTAGGAGCAGTGCTCCGACCACATGACCGAGAAGATGCCGAGCTCGGTGAAGGAGGGGGTGCGGCCCATGATCTCGAGGACGCGGCCGTATTCCTCGGCGGAGAGGCCGAACTCGCGGGCGAGCTGCTGGTTGACTTCGCGCGCCATTACGCGGCCGCCAGTGCGTCGAACAACGGCTTGCCGTCGGCGCCGCCCATCAGCGGGTCCACCAGGTCCTCGGGGTGCGGCATCAGTCCCAGCACGCGCAGGTTCGGGGCGTAGATGCCGGCGATCGAGCGGGCGGAGCCGTTCAGGTTGGCCTCCGGCGCGACTTCCCCGGCGGGGGTCGCGTAGCGGAAGGCGACCAGCCCCTCCCCTTCTAGCCGGTCGAGCGTGGCGTCGTCGGCGAAGTAGTTGCCGTCGCCATGCGCCATGACGGCGCGGAAGGTCTGATTGCGCTGATATCGGCTGGTGAACACGGTGTCGCTGCGCTCCACGCGAAGATGGCAGTTCATTGAAAGGAACCGCAGCGAGGCGTTGCGCAGCAGCGCGCCCGGCAGCAACCCGGCTTCTACCAGGATCTGGAACCCGTTGCAGACGCCCAGCACGTAGCCGCCGCGCGCGGCGTGGTCGTGCACCGCCTGCATCACCGGCGACCGCGCGGCCATGGCGCCGCAGCGCAGGTAGTCGCCGAAGGAGAATCCACCCGGGATCACCACGAGGTCGAGGCCGGAGAGATCGGTCTCCTTGTGCCAGACCATGCGCGGCGCCTCGCCGCTAGACTGCGCCAGGGCGATCGCCATGTCGCGCTCGCGGTTGATGCCGGGGAAGATGACGATACCGGCTTTCATGTCAGGCGGTCCTCGGTTGAGGGCGAAGGGCGGGATGACGTGGCCGCGGCGACGGGCCGCCGGGGATGGCCGGGGCAGGCCCGGCCATGACGGTGGGGAGCGAACGGGCGGGCCAATCCCATGCCGTCATGGCCGGGTCCGACCCGGCCCTCCGCAGCGGCACAGACACGCGACGAACCAACGCGCCCCTTCGGCTACCCATCCACGCTCACCCGGAAACTCTCGATCACCGTGTTGGCCAGCAGCTTGCGGGCCATCTCCTCGGCCGCGGCGCGGGCGCGGTCGGGATCGGTCTCGGCCAGCTCCAGCTCGATCACCTTGCCGGCGCGGACATCCTCCACGCCCTTGAAGCCCAGCGTGCCCAGTGCGTGCGCGATCGCCTTGCCCTGCGGGTCGAGCACGCCCGTCTTCAACATCACCGTCACGGTCGCTTTCAAAGCTCAGGCCTCATTGCAGTGATCCAGGACGCCCCGCCGGGGCACGGTCGTCGGGGTATAGCAGCGACCTCGCCGCCTCGCCACGCCCCGCCCGCAGCGGCTCGATCGCCGCCCCGTCGACCGGCCCCCGCATCCGCGCCGCGCGAGACGCCAGCCGGGATTCCGCCCGGGCGGGCCAGGCCGACGTGACTCCCCGCGAGGCTGGCCTACACTCCCCGGTCGGGGAGGAACCAGCCATGAAGATCACCGGCTTCGAAGCACAGACCCTGGCTATTCCGGAGGACGATCCGCTCGCCGACATGCCGGAGGAGGTGGGGCGGAAGCGCCCGATCGTCACCCTCCGACTCCGCACGGATGCGGGCATCGAAGGCATCGCCGTCACCTTCTACGGCGGCGCCATGACCCGCAGCCTGCGGACCGCCGTGGAGGAGCTGGCCCAGCTCACCATCGGCATGGACCCGCTGCGGATCGAGCAGGTGAACGCGCGGCTGATGGCAGGCACCGGCGATTCCTGCGGGCCGGGGGGGCTCTATACGCTCGCGGTCTCGGCGATCGACATCGCCCTGTGGGACATCAAGGGCAAGGCGCTCGAGCAACCGCTGTGGAAGCTGCTGGGCGGGCATCGCAACCGGGTGCCGACCTATGCCTCGGGCTCGCTGCGGCGCGGGCTGACCGACGACCAGGCGCAGCAGGCGGCGGCGAAGCTGGTGGGCAAGGGCTTCCGCGAGATGAAGACGCAGATGGCCCTGCCCGGCAACCCGACCCCGGCAGACGAGATCCGCCGGGTCCGCGTGGTGCGGGAGGCGATCGGTCCCGACATCAAGCTGATGTGCGACATCAACCAGCGCTGGCGTCCCGAACAGGCGATCGACATCGGCAAGCGGGTCGAGGATGTCGGCCTGTTCTGGCTCGAGGACGTGACCACGGCAGACGACTACCAGGGACTCGCACGCGTCACCGCGGCGCTGAGCACACCCGTCGCCGGGGGCGAATACCTCTACGGAATCGCCCCGTTCGCGCAGATGATCCGGCATCATTCGGTCGACATCCCGATGATCGACATCTGCCGCGCCGGCGGCGTCACGCCCTGGATGAAGATCGCCGGCATGGCGGAGGCGTTCAACCTGCCGGTGGTCAGCCACGTGATGCCGGAGATCCTGTGCCACCTGATCGCCGCCTGCCCGAACGGGCTCACGGTCGAGTACATGCCCTGGATGCTCTGCCTCTATGAGGAGACGCCCGCGATCGAGAACGGCATGATGGTGCTGCCCGACAAGCCGGGACTGGGGCTGCGCTTCGACGAGAAGGCGGTCGCCGCCTTCCGGGTGGGCTGAGCGCCACCGCCGGGCCGGAGGGTATACCGATGGCGTCCTCGCTCATCGGTACTCCGCCCGGCGGACCCGACATCGAATGCCCCGGCATCGCCGCACCGGCGGCCGCCACGGCGACACCGGTCCCGCGGCGTCACGCCCGTTGCAGCCTCAGGCATTGGCGGGCAGCGGCACCTCGGAAAACGCCACCGCATCGACGAACCCGTACTGCGGGGAGGCGATCCGCGCCACCTTCTTGGGCCGCAGCAGATAATGGCGCAGGAAATCCATGCGCTCCACCGACCCGATCGTGGTCCAGAAGCCGTCCGCGAACAGGTGCATGAAGCGATACCCGGCGAGCAGCTCCGCGACTTCCAGCCCGGCGCGCAGGCGCATGATCGTGTCGGCGTAGGCGTCCGCGCCCGGGGGCAGGTTGAACGGGTGGAACGACACGTGCAGCCAGGGCTTGCGTGCCGACAGCAATGCGCCAAGCGCGGGCAGCACGGCGTATTCCGCCCCCTCGATGTCGATCTTGACCAGGGTCCGCCGGTCGACCCCGATTTCGGTCAGCACGGCGGCGGCATCCCGGAGCTGGACCGTCGCGGTGGGCGCCCCACGCACCAGGACCGCCCGCTCCACGTCCTGGAACACCGAGGCGCCGGAGTCCACGGCGCCCTTCGCATACAGGGTCACCGCCTCGTCGCGCGCCCCGACGCCCTGGGCCCGCGCGCGGATGCGCGGCGCGAGGTCGGGATTGGCGGCGAGATTGGCCCGCAGCAGCGCGAAGCTGTGCGGGTTGGGCTCGAAGGCGGTGACCTCCACCCCGTGCGTCGCGGCATAAAGGCTGGTGAACCCGACATAGGCGCCGAAATCGACGAACCGGTCGCAGTGCGGGAGGGCCACATCGAAGAAGCGGAGCGTTCCGGCTTCGAACCCGGAGCTGAACTCGGCCGCGGCGGCACGGATCACCGGATGCGAGGCATGGGCGAAGCGGCGTCCGCGCTGCTCGACCTCGGCTTCCTGCGGTCGCTCGATCGTTGCGTCCATCCCCGCCTCCGTCAGCCGCGCGAGTGTACGGCGTCAGGAGTTGACGGAGGGTTACCGCGCTCGCAGCCCCCGCCGGCTCATCCCGGCTGCGCGGTCAGGCCCGAAGCGGCGATGCCGGCCAGGACCGCCGCCTCGTCGTTGTCCGAGGTGTCGCCCGAGATGCCGACCGCGCCCAGCGGCCCATCCACCCCGGCGATCAGCACGCCGCCCGGCACCGGCACGAGCGGCCCGATCGCCTGGGTGGCCGCCGCGATGAAGTGCGGCCGCTCCACGGCCATGGTCCCGAGTGTGCGTGACCCGACCCCCAGCCCCAGCGCGCCGTTGGCCTTGCCGATCGCGATCTCGCCCCGCCGCAGCGCGGTGCCGTCCGCGGCGGCGAACGCCTTCAGCGCCCCGCGCGCGTCGAGCACGGCGACCGCGAGCGGCTTCAATCCATGATCCCGCCCATGCGCGAGGGCGGCGGAGACGATCGTCTGCGCCTGGTCCAGGGTCAGAACGGGCATGGAAATCCTTTCACGCGTGTCAGAGGAATGTGCCGTCCGGGTCCCCGTGGAACAAGACCCGGCCGACCGCTTCGAAATGCGAGTCGCGCGACTGGATCTGCTGCGAGACGGTATGGATGTCGCGGAACCGCCGCTCGAACGGCGTGCCGGGAAAGATCGCGCTCGTTCCGGCCGCCTTGTAGACCCAGTCCGCGACGCTGACGGCCGTCTGGATGGCGTGCGCGCAGGCCAGCCGCACCCGCGCACGGGCCGGCGCGTCGATCGGCGCCACGTCGTCCGCGGCCGCGTAGATCTCCTGCAGCGTGGCGGTGAGATAGGCGCGCGCGGCGCCCAGTTCCGCCTCCCGCCGCGCCACGTCCGACTGCACGACCGGCCGGTCCGCAAGCCGCGCGAGGCCGCGGGGCACCTTCTCGAGCGCCAGGTCGACGAACGCATCCAGCATGGCGCGCGCGACGCCGCCCGCCACCGCGGCCACCCCCACGGCATACAGCCCCTGCATGGTGAAGGCGTAGAGCGGCCCGGGATCCCGCCGCAGCGCCGGATCCTCCCGCGTGCCGCTATGCGACTCGGGCACGAACAGGTCGCTGACCGTGTAGCCCTCGGACGCGGTGCCGCGCAGGCCGAGCGTGTTCCAGTTGGCGATGTGGGTGGCGTGATGGGCGGGGAACAGCAAGGTGCGGATGGTGGGCCGGCCGAAGCGGTTGAGCCGCACGGAGCCGTCGGGTTCGACCACCTGGCAGTGCGCCCCCATCCAGGTCGCCTGGCGGCAGCCGCTCGCGAAATGCCATTCGCCGCTGACCCGGTAGCCGCCCGGCACCGCCCGCGCCGTGTGCGCGGTCGGCGGTCCCCAGGCGATCAGCGCCCGCTCGTCGGCCCAGATCGCACGGGCCGTCTCCAGCGGAATGAAGGGGGCGATCAGGGCGGCGCTGTTGGCGACGAACAGGTTCCAGCCGACGGAGGCGTCGTGACGGCTGACCTCCTCGATGGCGTGCTGGTAGACCCAGGGCGCCACCTCGTCGCCCCCGGCGGAGCGCGGCAGCAGCATGCGGCAGAGCCGCGCCGCATGGATGTCGGCGAGCAGCGGGGCGGGGATGACCTGGGTCCGTTCGATCTCGTCCGCCGCCGCCGCGATGGCGAGTCCCAGGGCGCGGGCGCGGCGGATCGGGGCGGCGCCCGCCTCGGTGGATCGGTTGGCGCCGGTTGCCGCGGCGTCGTCCGCATCATCGCCAGCGATCGGGGGGGCGCTTGCGTGGTCCATGGCAGGAGGTCCTCCGTCGTCCAGAGTCCGCAGCCCGAACCGCGATTGCGACCGAGCGGACGGGGGTTGTCAACGCCGGCGGCCGGTGACGGGGCGTGGGCAGCCTAGCGCCGGGTCCCGATGGGTCGCTATAAGCCGGGGCAAGAGACCTACAGGGGGTGCAGAATGGACATCGGCAAAGCCCGAGCCATGGCTCGGTTGGGCGTGTTGCTCGCAGGCTGCCTCGCGGCTGGCGGCGCGGCTGCGCAGACGCTCGCAATCGCCTCCTCGGCGCCGGTGACCAGCATCGACCCGCATTATCATACGCTGTCGCCGAACCAGTCCTTCGACTCGCACGTCTATGATCGGCTCGTGGACCGTGACGCCAAGGGCAAGTCGATCCCCGGCCTGGCGACGAGCTGGAAGCTGGTCGACGACACGACCTGGGAATTCAAGCTGCGGGAAGGCGTGAAGTTCCACGACGGCAGCGACTTCACTGCGGAGGACGTGTCCTACACGATCAACCGCGTGCCGCGGGTAAAGAACAGCCCGGCCTCCTACTCGATCTACACCAAGGCGGTGAAGTCGATCGAGGTCGTGGACCCCCACACGATCCGGATCCACACCAACGGTCCGTATCCGCTACTGCCGCTCGACCTGTCGCAGGTCTTCATCATCCCGCACGGGCTCGGTCCCGATCCGGCCACCGAGGACTTCAACAGCGGCAAGGATGCGATCGGCACCGGACCGTATCGGTTCGTCTCCTACAAGCCGGGTGACCGCATCGAGATGGAGCGGTTCGACGGCTACTGGGGCAAGAAGCCGGACTGGCAGCACGTCTCCTACCGCATGATCAGCAACGATGCGGCGCGGACCGCGGCGCTGCTGGCCGGCGACGTCGGGATCATCGAGTTCGTGCCGCCGACCGACCTCCCGGCCCTGCGCAAGGACGAGCGGGTGCGGCTCTCGGAAGTGGTGAGCAACCGCTCGATCTTCCTGTGGCTGGACCATTCGCGCACCGGTCCGACGCCCGGCGTCACCGGCCCGAACGGGGAGACGCTGGACAAGAACCCGCTGAACGACCTGCGGGTGCGGGAAGCGTTGTCGATCGCGATCAACCGCAACGCGATCGTGGAACGCGTGATGGAGAACGCGGCGATCCCGACCGGCCAATACCTGCCGCCGGGCGCGCCCACGTACAATCCGGCGATCAAGCCCCCGCCGTACGATCCGACGCGGGCGAAGAAGCTGCTGGCGGAAGCCGGCTTCCCGAACGGGCTGCGGATCACGCTGAACGGGCCGAACGACCGCTACGTGAACGATGCGAAGATCCTGCAGGCCGTTGGCCAGATGTGGCAGCGGATCGGCGTGCAGACCAGCGTCGAGCCCAGCCCCTGGAGCAATTTCATCTCGCGCGCGGGCAAGCAGGAGTTTTCGGTCTTCCTGCTGGGCTGGGGCGTCTCCTCCGGAGAGGGAACGAACCCGCTGCGGGCGCAGCTTGCGACCTGGAATGCGCAGCGTGGCCTGGGGACCGCCAATCGCGGCCGCTACTCGAACCCTAAGCTGGACGCGATGATCGACCAGGCGATGCAGACGATGGACGACAAGGCGCGGGAGAAGCTGGTGCAGGACGCGACCGCGCTCGCGATGGCGGACGTGCCGGTGATCATGCTGCATTTGCAGAAGAACATCTGGGCGACGCGGAAGGGGCTGGTCTACGAGCCGCGGACGGATGAAGACACGCGCGCCATGGGCGTGCATCCCGCCGCCCACTGACGCATGCTCACCTGGTTGCTCCGCCGCCTGTTCCAGGCGCTGTTCGTCGTGTTCGCGATGACCGTGATCGTGTTCATCGGCGTGCACGTGATCGGCAATCCCGTCGACATCCTGATCTCGCCTGAAGCGGACCAGGCGGAACGCGCGCGCATCATCGCGGATCTCGGGCTGGATCAGCCCTTGTGGCAGCAGTACCTGACCTTCGTGAACGATGCGCTGCACGGCAATCTCGGCCGGTCCTTCGTGTTCAACGAACCGGCGCTGAAGCTGATCGCGGGGCGCATGCCGGCGACGCTGGAACTCGCGGTCACGGCCGTGCTGCTGTCGATCGTGTTCGGCGTCCCGCTTGGGCTGTATGCCGGGTTGAAGCCGAACGGGTTGCTGGGACGCGCGATCATGGCGGGGAGCATCCTGGGCTTCTCGCTGCCCACCTTCTGGGTGGGGCTGATGCTGATCATGGTCTTTGCGGTGCAACTGGGCTGGCTGCCGTCGACGGGGCGCGGGCAGACGGCGATGCTGTTCGGGCTGCAATGGTCGTTCCTGACCTGGGACGGGCTGCGGCACATGGCGATGCCGGCGCTGAACCTCTCGCTGTTCAACATCTCCCTGGTCCTGCGGCTGACCCGTGCCGGAGTCCGTGAGACGCTGCCGATGGACTTCGTGAAGTTCGCCCGCGCGAAGGGGTTGAGCCCGGCGCGGGTGATCTTCGTTCACGTGCTGAAGAACATCATGATCCCGGTGGTGACGGTGGTCGGGCTGGAGCTTGGCTCGACGATCGCGTTCGCCGTGGTGACCGAGAGCGTGTTCGCCTGGCCGGGCATGGGCAAGCTGATCATCGACAGCATCAACGTGCTCGATCGTCCGGTGATCGTGGCCTACCTGATGCTGATCGTGCTGCTGTTCATCACGATCAACCTGCTGGTGGACATCCTCTACACCGTGCTCGACCCGCGGGTGCGGCTGGAGGGGAAGCGGTGATGGTTCGGCCCCACCGCCCCACCGTCATCCGCGGGCTCGACCCGCGGATCCCCGCCGGCACCAGCCCGCACATCGCCGCCGCGCCGGCCGTCGCCGTCCCCGCCGTCCTCCGCGGGCTCGACCCGCGGATCCCGGCCGGCACCAGGCCACATGCCGCCGCCGCGTCAGCCGTCGCCGTCCCCGCCGTCCTCCGCGGGCTCGACCCGCGGATCCCAGTCGGCACCAGGCCGCACATCGCCGCCTCAGCCGTCGCCGTCCCCGCCGTCCTCCGCGGGCTCGACCCGCGGATCCCCGCCGGCACCAGGCCACATGCCTCACGAGAGCAGGCGGTCGTACAAATCCTCCCAGTCGGGATTCTGGCCGACGATCAAGTCGACCTTCCACTTACGAGGCCAATGCTTGATCGCCTTCTCCCGCCTGATCGCAAAGCGGATGTCCTCATGCCATTCGGCGTAGACGAGTCGATGCAGGCCGTAGCGCCGGGTGAAGCCTGGATGAACGCCCTCTCGGTGTTCCCACGCGCGGCGCGCCAGATCGGCGGTGACGCCGACATAGAGCGGCCCGTTCGGACGCCGCGTGATCATGTACACCCAGCCACTCATCGTACGTTGAGTGTGGCGGGCATGGGGTTAAGCAGCGGTCAACGCGTTCGCGACGACGGGACTCGTGGGGATGGCCGGGTCGAGCCCGGCCATGACGGAGAGTGGCGCGGTCGTCCCGCCCTACTCCCCGCCGCCGCCGTTGCCACCCGTGCCGCCGCCGTCACCACCCCGGCCGCCGCCGCCGTCACCCCCCGTGCCGCCGTCGTCACCACCCCGGCCGCCGCCGCCGTTGCCACCCGTGCCGCCGCCGTTGCCACCCATGCGACCGCCGTCACCACCCGCGCCACCGTCGGCAGGAGCACGGCGCAGTCATGAGCACCACGACGGCACCCAACCCGGCGCCCGCCCCCGCCAGCCCCGCCATGCCCGCCGCGGTGCGCCGCGAGGAGACACCGTTCCGCCGCTTCGTCTCGCAATTCGCGGAATCAAAGCTCGCCCTGGTCGGCCTGATCGTCTTCGTGCTGATCGCCCTCGCCGCGATCTTCGCGCCGCTCATCACGCCGCAGGACCCGTACGACCTCGCCCAGCTCGACATCATGGATGGCCGCCTGCCCCCAGGCTCCGTCTCCGGCGCCGGCTATACCTATCTGCTCGGCACCGACGACCAGGGCCGGGACATGTTCTCGGGCATCCTCTACGGGCTGCGCATCTCGCTTGCGGTCGGCGTCGGCTCCGCACTGTTCGCCGCCGTGGTCGGCACCACACTCGGCCTGCTCGCCGCGTTCTTCGGCAAACGCACCGACACTGTCATCATGCGGCTGGTGGACCTGCAGCTCTCGTTCCCGTCCATCCTCGTCGCGCTCATGATCCTCGCCGTCCTCGGCAAGGGCGTGATGAACGTCGTGTTCGCGCTGGTGCTCGTGGAATGGGCCTATTACGCGCGAACGGTCCGCGGCACCGCGATGGTCGAGCGGCAACGCGAATACATCGAAGCCGCGGAGTGCCTCGCGCTCCCCTGGCGACGGGTGATGTTCCGCCACCTGCTGCCGAACTGCCTGCCGCCGCTGATCGTCATCGGCACCCAGCAGGTCGCCCGCGCCATCGCGCTGGAAGCCACCCTCTCCTTCCTCGGCCTTGGCGTGCCCATCACCGAACCCTCGCTCGGCCTGCTGATCGCCAACGGCTATCAGTACATGCTGTCGGGCAAATACTGGATCAGCTTCTATCCGGGGATCGCCCTCCTGGTGACCATCGTCTCGATCAACCTCGTGGGCGACCAGCTCCGCGACGTCCTCAATCCGCGGCTGCAGAAATGACCGCCACCCTCGAGGTCCGTAACCTCCAGACGCATTTCTTCACCCGCGCCGGCGTCGTGAAGGCGGTGAACGACGTGTCGTTCAGCGTCAATCGCGGCCAGATCCTGGGGCTCGTGGGCGAATCCGGGTCGGGGAAGTCGGTCACCGGCTTCTCGATCATCGGCCTCGTGGATCCACCCGGGCGTATCACCGGCGGCTCCATCCTCTACCAGGGCCGCGACCTCGCGAAGCTGTCGGAACGCGAGATGCGCGACCTGCGCGGCAACCGCATTGCGATGATCTTCCAGGACCCGATGATGACGCTCAATCCGGTCTTGCGCATCGACACGCAGATGATCGAGGCGGTGCAGGCGCACGCGAAAGTCTCCCGCGCCGAGGCCCGCACCCGCTCGCGCGACGCCCTCGGCATGGTGGGCATCCCCAGCCCGGAGGAACGGCTGGAAGCCTACCCGCACCAGTTCTCCGGCGGAATGCGCCAGCGCGTGGCGATCGCCATCGCGCTGTTGCACAACCCCGACCTGCTGATCGCGGACGAGCCCACCACCGCGCTGGACGTGACCATCCAGGCGCAGATCCTGGCCGAGGTGCAGAAACTCGCCGCCGACCACGGCACCGCGCTGGTGTGGGTGACGCATGACCTGTCGGTCATCGCCGGGCTCGCCGACGACATCGCCGTGATGTACGCGGGGCGCGTCGTGGAAGCCGGGCCGGCATCCATGGTGCTCGATACGCCTGCGCATCCCTATACCCACGGGCTGATCGGCAGTGTGCCGTCCCGCAACAAGCGGGGCGAGAAGCTGCAGCAGATTCCAGGCACGACGCCCTCGGTGCTGAACCTGCCGCCTGGCTGCGCCTTCCGCACCCGCTGCGCCCGCGCGACCTCGGTCTGCGAGCAGGAGCCACCCGTGGGCGAAGTCACGCCAGGGCGGACGGCGCGATGCTTCCATCCGCTGACGGCGGTCGCGGCATGAGCACCCCCATCATCGAACTCCGCCACGTCTCGAAGCGCTTCGGCCCCACGCACGATGCGGCGGCGCGGCTCGCGCGCAACCTCGCGACCCGGTTCGGACGACCCGCGCCGAACGAGACCGTCCGCGCGGTCGACGACGTCAGCTTCGCCGTCGCGCGCGGAGAGGTTGTGGGCCTGGTCGGCGAGTCCGGCTGCGGCAAGTCGACCGTCGGCCGCATGGTCGCCGGCATCATGCCGACGACCGAGGGCCAGGTGCTCTACCAGGGCCAGGAGGTCGCCTCGCTGTCCGCTGACAAGCGGCGGGAGGCGAAGCTGAAGATCCAGATGATCTTCCAGGACCCGTACGCCTCGCTCAACCCACGCCTGCGCGTCTCGGAGATCGTGGGCGAGGCGCCGCGCGTGCACGGGATGATCAAGGGCGGGTTCGATGACTATCTCGACGCCCAGCTCCGCCGCGCCGGGCTCGATCCCGCCTTCAAGCGGCGCTATCCGCACCAGTTCTCGGGCGGCCAGCGCCAGCGCATCGGCATCGCCCGCGCGCTCGCCGTGCAGCCGGACTTCCTGGTCTGCGACGAGGCGGTGGCCGCGCTCGACGTCTCGATCCAGGCGCAGATCCTCAACCTGTTCATGGATCTCCGCCAGGAACTCGGCCTCACCTACCTGTTCATCAGCCACGATTTGGGTGTGGTCGAGCATCTCTCGGACAGCGTGCTGATCATGTATCTCGGCCGCATCGTCGAGTCGGCGCCGACCGAGGAGGTGTTTCTCCGCGCGAACCACCCCTACACGCAGGCCCTGCTCTCCGAAGTGCCCCGCATCGAGGCCCGCAAGCGCCGCTTCACCGCGATCAAGGGAGAAATCCCGAGCCCGCTGAACCCGCCGAGCGGGTGCCATTTCCATCCGCGGTGCCCGCATGCGATGCCGCGGTGTTCGGTGGAGGTGCCGGCGTTCAAGGAGGTCGCACCGGGGCATCACAGCGCCTGCCACCTCAACGACTGATCGGCGCGGGGACGGCCGCGCCTGGGGCCGGGCAGAGGACGGAAACGCCTTTCCGGCTTGCGAACCGGGGCTCCGCCCTCACTTGAGAGCCCTGTCCGAAGCGCCGAAACCGTGCGACGCAAGCCTGCGTTCGGGTTTCCGCCGCTGCGCGCGACTGTGATGGGTGGCATGATCCGGACATGAAGGTTCTGGTGTGGCAGTGGAGTCGCCTTGGGGGGCCGCCGCGGTTCGGCGTGCTGCTCGCACGCGCGCTGGCGGCCCAGCCGAACGTGAGTGCCGCGCTGTCCCTCTCCCGCCGCGCACAGCTACCGCCCGAGATGATGGCCGAGAGCGAGTTGCTGGTGGACACCTACAGAACCGTCCCCGGCTTCATCGGCCGCGTGCTGCGCGCGCCCTTGGACCTGCCGCGGCTGCTGCCGCGCGTGCGCGCGATCGGTCCCGATGTCGCGGTGTGTGCGCAGCCCGGCCCGCTCGACCTGCTGATGGCGACGGCGCTCCGCCGGCTGGGGATTCCGTTCGTCGTGTTGGTGCATGATGCGGAACTGCATCCCGGGGACGGCATGCCGCTGCAGATGCCGCTGCAACGCGCGTTGTGCCGCGGAGCCGACGCGGTGGGCGCGCTGACCGGCCACGTGGCCGCCGCGCTGCAGGCACAGGGGCTGGCCGGCACTGCGGGCCGCCCCTTGATCAGGGTGAGCCACCCGCCGCTCGCCTTCGACATGCCGCAGCGAGCCGACCGGGCTCCCGGGCCGCGCCGGCTCCTCTGCTTCGGGCGGCTGCTCGCCTACAAGGGGCTCGACCTGCTGCAGGAGGCGCTGCTTGCCGTCGGGCCGCGCGACGATCTGGTCGTGCGCGTGGTGGGGACCGGGCCGGAGACGCCGGTGCTGGACGCGCTGCGCGCCCTGCCCAACGTTACCGTCGAGAATCGCTGGGTGCCGGAGGGCGAGGTCGGCGACCTCCTCGGATGGTCGGACGCGCTGGTCCTGCCTTATCGGGAGGCGAGCCAGAGCGGGGTGGCCGCCGCGGCACTCGCCGCGGGCCGGAAGGTGATCGCGACACAGGTGGGGGGACTGGTGGAGCAGTTGGGCGGCCGGCCCGGCGCGCTGCTCTGCGAGCCCGAGGCCGAATCGCTCGCCGAGGCGATTCGCACTCTGCTCGCACAACCGCCGGACTTCACCCCGCCCGCCGATGCGAGCGCGGCGTGGAACGAGATGGCCGCGACGCTGGTGCAGCAACTGGTCCCGGTGATCCGCGGCCGGCACGCACCGACCCTGGCCGACCTGTCGCCCTCGGCGCGCGCGCCTTAGCCACTCGCTGACGCCGACCCGGGAGCGCTGCGGCACGCGCCGATCGGCAACGGCTTCTCCAACGCGCCGATCGGCAATGGCTTCTCCAACGCGCCGATCGGCGACGACTTCTCCAACGCGCCGATCGGCGACGGCTTCTCCAACGCGCCGATCGGCGCGATGCTCCCGGCGCACGATTCCGGAGCCGACCCGTATGCCTGACGCCGATCTCCTCGCCCGCCTCTCCACCGCCATCGATGCCAACTGGGACCGGCAGGTCGCGTGGCTGCAATCGCTGGTGCGCTTCCCCTCCGTTCGCGGTCGGGAGGCGCCCTGCCAGGACTGGATCGCCCGCGAGTTCGCCGCGCGCGGCTGGGCTGTGGACCGTTATACGATCGCCGACGTGCCGATGGAGGGGCTGCGCGGCTTCGCCCCGGTGATGGACACCAACTACGACGATGCCGTGCAGGTGGTCGCGACGTTGCGCGCGCCGCAACCGACCGGACGTTCGCTCGTGATCCAGGGCCATGTCGACGTGGTGCCGGAAGGGCCGCACGACATGTGGACGCGCGCACCTTATGGGGGCGACGTGCATGACGGCCGGCTCTACGGCCGCGGCGCCTGCGACATGAAGCAGGGCGTGGCCGCCATGGTCTTCGCGCTGGATGCGCTCAAGAGCGCCGGCCTGGCACCCGCGGCCGATGTCTACGCGCAGACCGTGACGGAGGAGGAATGTACCGGCAACGGCGCGCTCTCGACCCTCGCGCGCGGCTATCGCGCGGATGCCTGCCTGATCCCGGAGCCCACCGCCAACACGATCACCCGCGCCCATGTCGGCGTGATGTGGTTCCGCCTGCGCGTGCGAGGCGTGCCGGTGCACGTGGCGCACGCCCAGGCCGGGACCAATGCGATCCTGTCCGCCTACACCCTGATCCAGGCGCTGCAAGGGCTGACCGCACGCATCAACGAACGGGCGAAGACAAATCCGGTGTTCGCCGCCATCCCGGACCCGGTGAAGTTCAATCCCGGGAAGATCCGTGGCGGCGACTGGGCGAGTTCCACGCCGGCGTGGTGCGAGGTGGATTGCCGGATCGGCGTGCTGCCCGGCACGGATCTCGCGGATGCGCGGCAGGAGGTTCTGGACACGGTCGCGCAGGCCGCGCGCGGCGACCACTTCCTCGCCAACAACCCGCCCGAGGTGGTGTGGAACGGCTTCCAGGCCGACCCGTTCGTGCTGCCGGAAGGCAGCGACGCGGAAGCCGTCCTGGCCGCCGCGCACCACTCGGTGTTCGGAGCGGCGATGGAAGAGCGCCGCTCCACCGCGGTGAATGACACCCGGTTCTACGGCATCTACTACGGCATGCCGGCGTTGTGTTACGGCCCGACCGGTGGCGGCGTGCACGGCTTCGACGAGTGGGCGGACCTGGCGACTCTCCGGCGCACCACGCTGGCGATCGCCGCCTTCGTCGCCGACTGGTGCGGCGTGCGGCAGATCTGATCCGGCCGAAGGGCGGCTCAGCCGCCCTTCACCCCACCCGCGGTCAGACCGGCCACGATCTCCTTCTGCATCAGCAAAGTCAGCAGCAGCACCGGCGCGGTCACCACCAGCGCCGCGGCGGCGAGAGGGCCCCAGCTGATCTGCTCGAAGGTCAGCACGTTGTACACCGCGACGGGCAGCGTGCGGGTGGAGCGCCCGGCAAGCACGACGCCGAAGATGAAGTTGTTCCAGCTGAAAATGAACGACAGGATCATCGCGACCATGATGCCTGGCCGCGCCAGCGGCATCGCGACGTGGCGGAAGGCCTGCCAGATCGTGGCGCCATCCACCAGCGCCGCCTCTTCGAGCTCACCCGGCAGCCCCTCGAAGAAGCCGATCATGATCCACACCACGATCGGCACGGTGATCACCAGATGGGTGATCACCAGCGGCGTCAACGTGCCAATCAGGCCGAGCCACTGGAAGAGCAGGAAGAGGGGGATGAGGTAGGAGAGGCCGGGGGTGATGCGGGCGACCAGGATCAGCACGGCCGCCTTCGTCGCCTTCGCCTTGGCGATCCCGTAGCCGGCCGGCACGCCGAACAGCAGCGCGAGCCCGGTGGCGCTGAACGACACGATGATGGAATTGATCGTGTAGCTCAGGAAATCGTTCTTCTGGAACACGTCGACGAAGTTGGCGATCGTCGGCGGATTCGGGATGAACACCGGTGGGAAGGCGGTGTTGTCGGCCTCGTTCTTCAGCGAGAGCGAGATCATCCACAGGAAGAACAGGATGGCCGGCGAGATCAGCACCAGCACCGAGAGATAGAGTCCGACGCGGCCCAGCAGCCGTCGGACGCGATGTGCATTCATGGTCCGGCGTCCGCCGCTGCTCCGTGTGGTCGCGCTCATTGCCAGGCCTGCTTCTGGCGCACGCGCAGCAGCACGAGGCTCACCAGCATGATCAGGACGAAGAACACCACGACCATCGCCGATCCGTATCCCAGGTCGTAATAGGCGAAGGCGGTCTGGTAGAGCAGGATGTTGAGCGTCTCGGACGACGTGCCCGGCCCGCCCAGCGTGATCACGTAGATCGTATCGAATGCCTTGAGCGCGTCGATCACCCGGATCACCGCGGCCACCACGATGAACGGCCAGGCGAGCGGCAGGGTGATGTGCACGAACATCTGCCACGCGCTCGCGCCGTCGAGCCGCGCCGCTTCGTACGGGTCCTGCGGCAAGCTGGCGATGCCGCCCAGCACGATCAGCATGACCAGCGGCGTCCACTGCCATGTCTCGACCATCACCAGGGTCGGGATCACCGTGTCGCTCTCGTACACCCAGCTCGACGGCGGCAGCCCGACCGAGGTCAGCAGGTAGTTCAGGACACCCAGTTGCGGGTGGAACATCATCGTCCAGACCAGCGAGATGGCAACCGGGGTCGCCATCATCGGCAGCACGAAGATCGTGCGCGCCAGGCCGCGGAAGCGGAAGTTGGACGCGAAGCAGACCGCTGCCCAGACGCCCAGGATCACCGGGGCCACGACCGAGGCCGCGGTAAAATACAGCGTCCGCCAGACCGCCCACAGGAAGCGGTCGTCGGACAGCATCTTGGTGTAGTTTTCCAGGCCGACGAAGGGCGTGTCGCCCGTCACCTTCCAATCATGCACCGACATGAACAGGGTGAAGATCCACGGGAAGACGATCACCGCCGCGACCACGATCGCGGCCGGCGCGGCGAAATACCAGTATCGGCGCGCGTAATTCCGGCCGCGCGGCGCCGCCGGGGCGCGCGCAGCCTGCAGGGTGGAGAGAGAGGCGCTCATTGGTTTCCATGCGGGCGGCGCTGGGTCGCCCCGTTGTTGCGTTTCCTCGGACCGCAGCTGCGCCACGTCCCGTTCATGATGCGCGATAACATAGAGGCAAGCGAAGCAGGGCGGAACCCGCCCGATTCGCTGCCGCATCGCCCAAGCGCCCGCCGGTCGGCGTCGGACCTGCCGTTCCGGTTCCGGCGCTTCCCCTCCGCCCGCATTGCGCTAGCATCGTCCCACCCCACACAAACAAGAGACGGTCCGGCGGATGACGGATACGACCTCCACCGCCGACCCTCCCAAGGCGCCCCCCGACCCGCACCGCAGCTGGCAGCGCACGCTCTGGGCCATGGTCGGCATCCAGTTCGTCATGACCGGCTCGATCACCTTCCTCAGCCCGATCATCCCGCTGATGCTGCCGCAACTTGGCGTCACCTCGATCGAGGCGATCGATCTCTGGTCCGGCATCATCACCGGCTCCACGCCCTTCGTCGCCGCCTTCGCCGCCCCGCTCTGGGGCCGGCTCGCCGATCGGCAGGGCCGCAAGCTCGCCCTGCTGCGCTCGAGTTGCGCCATCGCCGTGTTCACCGCGCTGATGGGCCTCGCCACCAATGTCTGGGCGTTCTTCGGCGCTCGCGCGGTGATGGGGCTGTTCGCCGGCTTCTCCTCCGCCGCGATCGCCCTGGTCGCGAGCCAGGTTCCCGAACGCCGGCTTGGCTATGCGCTTGGCTGGCTCGCCACCGGACAGCTCGTGGGATCGTTGATCGGCCCGGTCATCGGTGGAGGTCTCGCGGACCTCACCGGCAGTTATCGCATCCCGTTCTACGCCACCGCCGTGATCACGCTGGTCGCACTGGCGTTGGTCTGGGTGATCGTGGACGAGGAGTTCACGCCGCCCGCGCGGGATGCCGGCCGCAGCTCGCTCCGCAGCACGTTCGGCGTCCTGACCAGCTCCGCCGCGCTGTTGCCGCTGTTCCTCGTGCTGCTGATGGCGCAGTTCAGCGTGCGCACCGTGCAGCCGGTCGTGTCGCTGTTCGTGCAGGAGCTGATCGGGAATCCGCCGCATCTCGCGACCCTCGCCGGCATCGCGTTCTCGATCACCGGTCTCGCCGACCTGATCTCTTCGCCCTTCCTCGGCAAGCGCAGCGACGTGATCGGCTATCGCCGCGTGCTGCTGATCTGCCTCGCCGGTGCAGCGATCACCAGCGCGCCACAGGCCTTCGTCGGCAGCTATCCGGCGTTCGTCGCGGCCCGCTTCGCGGTCGGCCTGTTCATCGGCGGCATCCTGCCCACGGCGAACGCGCTCATCGGCCGCAGCGTCCCGCGCGCGCATCGCGGCAGCGTCTACGGCATGACGGCATCAGCCACCTTCCTCGGCAATTCGCTCGGCCCGATCGTGGGCGGCGCGATCGGCGCCAGCCTCGGCCTGCGCGCGGTCTTCCTGATCACCACGGCGTTGTTGCTCGCGAACTTGGTGTGGGTGTGGTTCAAGGTCCCCGAGTACCGCGAGAGCGACGAGGACGCGTAGCGTTCGGCGTCCCGTGGACGGCACGTTCCCGTGTGATGGCCGCCGCAGGGCGGCCATCCACGACGTCCCGTGCGGCACAAAGTCGTGGCTGGCCGGCACAAGGCCGGCCATGACACGGACTGGACGGCGGCGACACGGCGCAGGCGGCGTCACGCCGCGATCAGCCCCACCAGATCGTCCTCCAGCACCGCGCAGGTGAGTTTCCCGCCGGTTCCCGCGCCGGTGTCGAGCCCGATCCGATGCTCCTCCATCGCGACCGCCGGCGACGCGGTATGGCCGTGCACCACCACGACACCCAGGGGCTGCGACGTCCACAGGAAGGGCTGGCGGATCGTCACCATGTCGTCGACCGTCTGCGCGTCCAACGGCACGTTCGGACGAATGCCCGCGTGCACGAACAGGTAATCGCCCTCGCGATGGAACGGCGCCAACGCGCGCAGGAAGGCGAGATGCGCGGCCGGAACCGCGTCGGCCCACCCCTCCCGCGGCAGGTCGGGATCGAGCCCCCAACTGGCGAGCGTCGCGCGGCCACCGGCATGCAGCCAATCCGTCGCCGCGGCGCGATCTCCTCCGATCGCCTGCAGCAGCATCCGCTCATGATCGCCCAGCAGATTCACGACCCGCAGGCGCGGTGCCGGCGCGGGCGCAAGCAGCCGCTCGATCACGTCGGCGGAGTCGGGGCCGAGATCGATGTAGTCCCCGAGATGCACGAGGATCGCCGCCGTGACGGGACGCGCCGCGAGATCATCCGCGATCGCGGCATGCAACGTGGCGAGCGCCGCCGCGCAGCCATGCACGTCGCCGATCGCGTAGACGCGGCGCCCCGCGGGCAATCGCCCCGGCGCACGCCGGAACACCAGCGCCTCCGCGTTCGGCGCCGGATCACGCGCCCCACTCCAGCTCGGGATCGCCGCAGCCTGCAGCGCGGAGCGTAGGCCGGCACCGGCCCGCCGCACGGGACGCCTCATGCGCGGCCGACCCCGTTTCGCTTTTCACGGAGCCTGCTAGGCTGGGGCAGCAACACGGAAAGGAGGAAACCGTTGGGCAAGATCACATTCCCGGTCGAAGCAACACACATCATGATGTTTGCGCGCGCGGTCGGCGACACCAACCCCGTCTACCACGATGCGGAGGCGGCGAAGAAATCCGAGGCCGGCGGCATCATCGCCCCGCCGACCTTCGCCCAGGCCGTGGCGCAGTTCGATCCCGATTACCACCTGCGTCCGAAAGCGGGTGAGAAGTGGTTCGGCTCCGCGAAAGGTCCTTCGGGTATCGAAGGCAAGCCCGCCTCCTCCGGCGGCCTGCACGCGGAACAGCACTACGAGTACATCCGGCCGCTGCGTCCCGGCGACGTGCTGACGGCGGAGACCAAGCCCGGCAAGACCTGGGAGAAGGAGAGCAAGCGCGCGGGCAAGCTGACCTTCCGCGAGCGGGTCACCGAATATCGCGACCAGAAGGGCGAACTGGTCATGATCGCGCGCGGCGTCGGCGTGACGACCGAACGTCCCGTGGACCAGGGCTGAGGGAGGACGACATGGCACTGAAAGCATCCGCCCTGAAGGTCGGCGACACCCATAGCGAACGCGTGGTGGAGAACCTCTCGCGCACGCAGATCGTGCAGTACGCGGGCGCCTCGGGCGACTACAACCCGCTGCACACGGACGAGGTCTACACCGTGCAGGCCGCAGGTTACCCCTCAGTGTTCGCGCACGGCATGCTGACGATGGGCCTGACCGGCAAGATGCTCACGAACTGGGTCGGCGATGGACGGCTGACGAAGTTCGGCGTGCGCTTCACCAACCAGGTCTGGCCGGGCGACACGCTGGACTCGAAGGCGACCGTTGCCGCGATCCGCGAGGAGAACGGCCAGAAGCTCGCCGATCTGACGATCAGCACGACGAACCAGGACGGCAAGGAAGTGGTCAGCGGCACCGCGACGGCGCGGCTCGATCCCTGACGGCGTTCGCGTCCCCGAGCTTGCGCGCGGGGACGCATCGCCACGTGCCGGACGGCGTCAGTCCGGCAGCCGCGTGGATTGCCACGCCACCATCTGCCAGTCGCCACTCCGACGGGCATACACGTCCATGAAGCGCACGCGGAACGACATCGGCTTGCCGCCCGACGTCACGCTGATCGCCGCGACACCGGTCAGCACCACCGACTCCCCGAGATCCTGCGCCGTCACGTCCGACGGCTCGACCGAGGTGTAGACCGTGGCGCCGGACTCCATCGCGCCGATCAGGCTACCCTTGGTGTCGATGCGTGCGGAGGAATGGACGTAGATCAGATCGTCCGCAATCAGCCGACGCAACGTCGCGACGTCCTTCTCCCCCATCGCACGCATGCGCTGCCGGTCGAGGTCCATCACCGCCTGTGCGTTGTCGGCCATCACGTTCTCCCCATCATGCGTGCAGCCGGCCTCGCGGATCGCCATGAGGGCGGCGGCGTTTGACGAAAAACCTACCCATCAGTAGGATTGCCGTCAAATCACACAAAAAAGGGACGTCCGGACATGCCAGAGCTGAAGCCGATGTCCATCATCTACCCGGTGATGCCGGCGAAGGATGAGGCCGAACGCGCCGCCCTGCGCCCGATCGGCCGCAATCGCGAGCTGTACCATGCGGCGATCCATGGCGCGATCGACATCGTCAAGGCCGCCGACGAGATGGGCATATGGGGCATCGGCACGATCGAGCACCATTTCTGGTCCGAGGGCTACGAGGTCGCGCCGGCACCCGGCGCAATCCAGGCGTATTGGGCCGCGCTGACGAAGAACATCAACGTGGGCGTGCTTGGCTACGTGATGGCGACGCACAATCCGATCCGCGTCGCCGAGGAGACCGCGGTCATCAACCACCTCGCGCGCGGCCGCAGCTTCGTCGGTCTGGCGCGCGGCTACCAGTCACGCTGGACCAATGTGATGGGCCAGCATTTCGGAACGCGCGCAACCAAATCGCCATCCGCCGCGGTCTATAACGCGGCGACGCAGGCGGCCGGCTTCTCGCAGGCGACGCAGGTCGAGAAGGACCTGAACGACGACAAGCTGAACCGCGAGATCTTCGAAGACCACGTCGAGATCATGCTGAAGGCGTGGACGCAGGAAAGCTTCGACCACAACTCGAAGCGGTGGCAGGTGCCGTACCCGTATGAGACCGGTGTCACCGACTGGCCGCTCGCGCGCGCCGGCGTGACGCAGAAATTCGGTGCGCCGGGCGAGGTGGATGCGGACGGTCACACGCGCCGGGTCGCGGTGGCGCCGGCGCCCTATACGCGGCCGCATCCGCCGGTCTTCCTGTCCGGCTCGGGCAGTCCGGAAACCATCGCCTTCGCCGGCAAGCACGGGTTCGTGCCGACCTACTTCACCAACATCCAGTCCGCCGGCCCGCTGGCCGACGTCTATCGCAAGGCCGCCGCGCAGCATGGCCGCGCCTTCGGCCCGGGCCAGAACCAATGCATGGTCCGCTGGATCGAGATCGGCCGCACGCGCGAAGAGGCGCTGCAGCGGATCAAGGACTACGACCTGGACATCTGGAAGAACTTCTACGCCGCGATGGGCCGTCGCAAGGTCGAGAATGACGACTACCTCGGCTCCCTGGTCAACTCCGGCCTGTTCCTCTACGGCACGGTGGACGAGGTCCGGCAGGCGCTGATCGAGCAGTGGCGCGTGTTCCCCGCCGAGTACATCACGCTGATCAACCACTACGCGCAGACGCCATCGGCGGTGGTGATCGAGACGCTGGACACGTTCCAGCGCGAGATCAAGCCCGCGCTGGACGAGGTGATCCACGCCGCCAATCGCCAGGCCGCGGAGTAGCCGGCAAATCGCCGGTGCGCGGGCTCATCCCCGCGCACCGGCGCTCGCGGGAGCGCCTGACGCGCGGCCGATCCACGATGATGCCGCAACCGCGGCGGGCGCCCCGCTCGACGCCGGGATCAGCCGGTCAGGCGCAGGGGAAGCGCAGGCGGAACGTGGTGCCCGCCCCGAGTTCCGTCTCGAGCGCGACGTCTCCGCCGCACTGGCGCACGAAGCCGTAGACCTGTGCGAGACCGAGACCCGTGCCGCGACCGCTCTCCTTCGTGGTGAAGAATGGCTCGAACACGCGTTCGCGCACGTCATCCGGCATGCCGGTGCCGGTATCGGCGACGGCCACCTCGACATAGGCGCCGGCTGCGACTCCATCGCCGGCGGGCAGGGCGCAATTCCGTGTCTCGACGCGCAGCACGCCGCCCTCCGGCATCGCGTCGCGCGCGTTGATCGCCAGGTTCAGCAGCGCCGCCTGCATCTGGTTGGGGTCCGCGCGCGCGATCTGCAGGTCGCACGCCAGCTCGAACTGGATCTGGACCGCCGGCCCTATGCTGCGCTCCAGCAGGTCGCGCATGTTCAGGATCAGCGGGTTCATCTCGATCGGCTGGAGTTCCAGGTCCTGCTTGCGCGCGAAGGACAGCAACTGGCTGACGAGCTTCGCCCCGCGTTCGGCGGCGCCGATCGCCCCGTCCACCAGCCGACGGGTCCGATCGTCCTCAATCCGCCGCCGCGCGACCTCGAGCCCACCCAGGATCGCGGTCAGCAGATTGTTGAAGTCATGCGCGATGCCGCCGGTGAGCTGGCCCAGCGCCTCGATCTTCTGCAGCTGCCGGACCTGTTCCTGCGTTCGCTCGCGCTCCTCGATCTGCTGGCGCAGCCGGCTGTTCGCGTCGTGCAGGTCACGCGTGCGCTCACGGACGCGCGTCTCCAGTTCGGCGTTCAGGGCCATCAGCGCGTCGCGCGCCTGCTTCTCGGCAGTGCGGTCATGCAGGATGCGCAGGAACCCCGCGACGGCGCCGGACCGGTCGCGCAGCGGCACGATGCGGCCGCTCGACCAGAGCAGCGTCCCATCCTTGCGCCGATGCCACCGGTCCGCCGCCACGCTGTGCCCGGCGCGGACCGCCCGCAATTCCGCATCCGGCACATCGGCGGCCACGTCCTCGCCGGTGAAGATCCGCCCGTGCGATTCGCCGATCACCTCGTCGGGCGCGTACTGGAACAGCGCCTGCGCACCCGGATTCCAGCTGGTGATCCGGCCGTCCAGCCCGCAGGTGAAGATCGCATAGTCGACCGCGCTCTCCACGATCATGCGGTAGCGCTCGCCACTCTCCTGCGCGGATTGCTCCGCGAGCCGCAGACGCAGCATGGCGCGGGCGACGGCGATCAGTTCGGCGGGCTCGATCGGAGCGGTCAGGTAGCAATCCGCCCCGCTCTCCAACCCGACCACGCGGTCGCTGCTGCTGACCAGCGACGCGGAGACCTGGATCACGACGATATCGGGCCAGCGCTGCTTGATTTGCCGGCAGACGTCGAGCCCGCTGATGTCGGGCAGCTTGACGTCGAGCAGCACGATCGCCGGGTGCATCGAGGCGGCGATCGCAAGCGCCGTGGCACCGTCGGAGGCTTCGGCGACGGAGAAGCCGCCAAGCTTCAGGGAGCGCGTCTTGACGTAACGGACCGCCTCGTCGTCGTCGACGTTGAGCACGAGCGCGCCCAGCAGGGGTGCATCTGAGCTGGCCGTGGTCATCCGATCCCCGTCGGCTGCGACAGCCGGCCCGACGCCGCCGTCGGCTGGGCCGACGCGGACTGCGAGCTCGTGGACTGGCCCATCGTGGACTGGCCCATCGTGGACTGGCCCATCGTGGACTGGCCGCCGATGGCGTTCGGCGTCCTGGCCGGCGGCGGTGCGGCGTGGGATAGGCTGGACTGCGGCATCGTGGGCTGGGCCATCAGGAACGGGGTGACCGCGGCCGTCATCGAGTCACGGCTGAGCGTCGCCTTGGACAGCACCGTCCGCGCGTGACGCAGCCGCTCGTGCTCATGCGCCATCAGCACGGAAGAGGTGCAGACGATGACGGGGATGTCGCGTGTCTCCGGGTTGGCTGCAAGACGCTCCAGCACCTCGAATCCGTCCATCCCGGGCATGCGCAGGTCCAGCAGGATCACGTCCGGCCGCTCGCGCTGGGTGCGCAGCAACCCCGCGGCGCCTCCGTCCGCCTCGATCACCCGCAGGCCGGGCAGGTTGGCCAGCATCTGGCGCTGCACGTAGCGGGAGGTTTCCTCGTCGTCGATCAGCAGCACGCCGCCACGTCCGGTGGGGATTTCCACCGCCGGCGCTTCGGGCGGGGGTTCGGCCTGCGGCAGCAAGGTCGGAATGGCGACGGTGAAGCGGGAGCCTGCGCCCAACGCGCTCTGCAGCGTCAGCGAGCCCCCCATCAGCTCCGCCAGCCGGCGGGAGAGCGGCAGGCCGAGGCCGGTGCCCTTGGCGCGTCCCTGCAGCCGGCTCGCGACCTGACTGAACTCATGGAACACGAGCTCATGGTTTTCGGGCGCGATCCCGATCCCGGTGTCCTGCACGGTGAAGATGCAGTGGCCGGCAACCCGGTCGTAGCTCGCGGCGACGCGCACCTCGCCCGCTTCCGTGAACTTCAGCGCGTTCGAGATCAGGTTGCGCAGCACCTGCGCGAGCTTGGCCTCGTCGGTGAACAGCGGCGGGCAGTCCACCGGCTCGTCGAACACGAGTTCGATCGCGTCGCTCTGCTGCAGCGGCTTCATCACGCCGCGCAGGCCGCCGAACAGTTCCTGGACCGTGAAGCTGCGCGGCCGCAGCTCGAGCTTGCCGGCCTCCACCTTCGCGAGATCGAGCAGGTCGTTGACCAGTTCGGCCAGGCTCTCGGCGGAGCGGCGGATGTAGCCGACCTGCTTGCCCTGCTCGGCCGTCAGCGGGCCATCGGCCTCGTCCAGCAGCAGCCGCGCCAACGCCAGGATGGAGTTGAGCGGCGTGCGGAACTCATGGCTCATGTTCGAGAGGAAGCGGGACTTCAGCTCGCTCGCCTCCCGCAGCTGTTCGGCCCGCTCGTCCAGTTCGGCGTAGAGCGCGACAACCCCGCGATTGGTGTCTTCCAGTTCCGCGTTCAGCCGCTCGATCTCGGCCTGGCTGCGAAGCAGCGCGCCCGTGTCCTGAACGGTGTCCTCGAGCAGCGAGGGTGCCGGCTGCTGCGCGAGCCAAGTGGCGAGGTCGGCCGCGCGTTGCGCCTGGGCGGCGGCCTCCTCCGGCCACTCGAACATCGGCAGCGGGCAGAGCAGCCGGACGGTCGTTCCGCTGCGCGTGGTCTCGACCTCAACGCGCTCCATCAGGCGTCGCACCAGCGCGAGTCCGCCGCGCCCCTCGAAGGCGGCATCGGCGGCACCGAGGCCGCGCCCCTGGTCCGTCACGACGACCACCAGCGCGGGGGGCGTCCCGGCCGCGAGTGCAAGCCGCAGCGTGCCACCACCTGCATGCGTGATCGCGTTGCAGGCCAGTTCCACCGTCGCCGCGACGAGGCTGGTCCTTGCGCCGCCTTCGAGACCGACCCGCCCGGCGAGGGCGCGCAGCCGACCGCGGCACGCGACGAGATCGTCCGAACCGGCCAGGGTCGCGGTGGTGAGCAGCCACTCCATCGTCAGCCTTTCCAGACGAGGACCCCGCAATCGTCCCGGCCACGGGCGTGGTCGCGGTATAGCGTCGCGGCGGCGAGGGTCGGGTCCTGGCGCAGCAACCCAGGGTGCGAGTCCAGCGACCAGGACGTCGACAGACCGTCCGAGTGCATCACGATCGTCGGGTGCCCTGCAACATCGTAGCTGAAGGCCTGGAGCTTGAACACGGTGTGCCCGGCCGTCCCGTTGTGCGACACCATGCGGCGCGCGCCGCTCTCGTCGACCAGCAGGCCGGCGATGTTGCCGATCCCGCCATAGCTCACGCTACGCCCGTTCGGCGCCACCACGGCGACGGCGACGGCGGCGCCCCTGGTGTGCCGCAATCCCGCATGCACTGCCTGCAGGATCGCCACGGGGTCGCGCGGCGCCTGGGCGCGGAACAGGCGGCGCGCTTCCCGCGACGCCACGGCCGCGAGTTCGCCATGACCGAGCCCGTCGGCCATCAGGAGTGCGACGCTGCCATCCGACCCCTTCACCATGCCGCCGGAATCGCCGCAGACCGTTTCCCCGCTGCGGGGAACGGTCACGAGCCCCAGATGACGCGGGCCGCTCGTGCCCGTGCCACCACGCCGGCGCAGCCGCGCCAGGATCACCGTCCCGGCCCCGGGCCGGGAGTGGATCGCGATCTCGTCCGCGAGGCGCTGGACCGCGCCGAGGCCGGTGCCGGGCGTGCCGGCCGTGGAGTAGCCGTCGCGCAGGCAGCGGGCCACGTCCGCCATGCCGCGGCCGCGGTCGAGCGCCAGCACTTCAACGCCGGCATCCACTTCCGCGTCGAGCCCGAACAGGAGTTCCCCACCCCCGCCATGCTGCAGCAGGTTCCGCGCGAGTTCCGTGACGACCAGCGAGACGCGGCCGCACTCGGTCTCGTCGAGACCAGCGCGCGCCGCAAGCGTCGAAATCCGCCGCCGCGCTTCCGCGACATGGCTCGGATCATCCACCGGCTGGCGGTCCATCAAGATCTCACTTCCAGCGTGCGATGGTGATCCGCGTGCCTTCGCCGGGCACGGAGACGATGTCGAACTCGTTGCACAGGCGGCGAGCACCGCCGAGACCGAGCCCCATGCCCTTGCCGGTGGTGAAGCCGTCCCGCAGCGCCTGGTCGATGTCGGGAATGCCCGGCCCCTGGTCCTCGAACACGATGCGCAGGCCACGACGCGCGTGATCCTGCAGCATCTCGAGCCGCGCTTCCCCGCCCCGACCGTAATCGAGCGTGTTGCGGGCGAGTTCGCTCGCCGCGGTCACGATCTTGGTCTGATCCACCAGGCCGAGTCCGGCTTCGATCGCGCGCGCGCGGACCTCCTGGCGCACGCGGACGATGTCCTCGCTGGTCCGGATCTGCAAGGTGCTACGCGGGGTCGCCATCCGCTTCCGAGTCCAGCTCGTCATCCCCACGATGGGTGCGGATCAGCGCCATCCCACGTTCCGCGTTCAGCGCGGTGCGCACTCCCGGCAGCGACAAGCCCAGCTCGACCAGCGTGATTGCCACGGCAGGGCGCATGCCGACCACCACCGTTTCCGCATCGAGCACGCGGGCGATCTGGGCGATGTTCGCCAACGTGCGCCCGATGAAACTGTCCACGATCTCGAGCGCGGAGATGTCGATCAGCACGCCCTTGGCCGAGGTCTGCACGATGCGGTTGGTCAGATCGTCCTCGAGCGCCAGGGCCAGGCGGTCGTGCATGTCCACCTGGATGGTGACGAGCAGCGCGTTCCCGAGCTTCAGGATCGGGATGCGATCCTCGACGTCACCCGGCATGGGAGTCGACCGCCGCCGGCGCCGCCGGCTTCGTTCGCACCACGCTGCGCCCGATGCGGCGCAGCGCGAGGGCGAAGGCATCGGACAGATTGGCTTTGGAGATGACGTTCAGCTCCACGCCCAGATGCACCATCGTCTGGGCGATCTGCGGGCGGATGCCGCTGATGATGCAGTCGGCCCCCATCAGCCGTGCCGCCGCGACTGTCTTCAGCAGGTGCTGGGCGACCAGCGTATCGACCGTGGGAACGCCGGTGATGTCGATGATGGCGATGTCGGCTTCGTGCTGGACGATGCTCTCGAGCAGGTTCTCCATCACGACCTGCGTGCGCGAACTGTCGAGCGTGCCGATCAGCGGCAGGGCGAGGATCCCCTGCCAGAGCTTCACCACCGGGGTGGAGAGTTCGGCGATCTCCTGCTGCTGGCGGACGATCACCTCTTCCCGGGTCTTCTGCCACGCCTCCATCATGCGCAGGCCCAGCGCGTCGATGAGCAGGGTCACGGCCCAGAGATCGGCACCGAGGCCTTCCGCGTCGTTGCCCCAGGCGCGGGCCAGGAAGCGAAACAGCGGCTGCTTCAGGGAGAAGACGAACAATGCGCTCTCGGTCGGGGAAAATCCCTGGACGGCGCGGGAGCGCGAGATGTCGACCAGCATGTCGTACAGCGGCTCGAAGGCCGGGCTGTCGCTCTCGACCACCGTGCTGCCGCGCAGCGCATCGCTGAGACGCTGCAGGAACCCGCTCGCCTGACGCGCGCGCTCCACTTCCGAGATCCGGTCGTCGGCGACGCCGTCCCGCAGGCGCTCCACCCACTCCGCAAGAATTTCGTCCCCATGGGCATCGAGGATGCTGGGCAAGCGAGACGCAGAGGCGGGAGACATGGCACTCTCGGAGCGAGTTGCAGGGGAAAACCGGGCGGAATGGGATTGAACGATCCCCTCCAGGAATAAGTCTACTCACTGTTGCGCGAGCTGTCGACATGGCGCGCGACAAATGCGCCCTGATTTTTGGGCATGGAACTTTCGCAATGGCAATCGCGCATAAAGAGACGCACTTTTCCGAGCTTGCAGGCCGACCATGCGTCGGCTGCCGAGAAGTGCGGGCTGTATTGTGAGAACGCAACGGGACCACGCGGCAAGTCGTGCCGAACGCGGCTGGCCGACCGGGCGGTGACGTCCGGCCGCCTCTCCTATCGGGATCTGCTGCGCGACGTCGCAGTGCGTCGACTGCTGGCCGCCACCGCCCTCGCCCGAATCGCCGGACGGATGTTCCTGCTGACCGTCGTGCTCCTGGCGCTCGATGCCGGCGGCGATCCCGGCTTCGTCGGCTGGGTCTCGTTCGCCGCGCTGGCGCCCGGATTGCTCAGCAGCCCGCTTTCCGGCGCCCTGCTCGACCGGATGGGCGCCGGCCGCGCGATCCTGCTCGACATGGCGTGCAGCGCCGCGCTCGCCCTGGCGCTTGCCGGCGCCGGCGGGACGCCAGCTGCCCTGATCGCCCTGGTCGCGGCGTTCTCCCTCACCTCTCCGCTCAGCCAGGCCGGCATCCGCACGCTGCTGCCGCACCTGGTCGCGCCGGCCCTGCGCGATCGGGCGAACGCGATGGATACGCTGATCCATGGCGTGGTCGACATCCTCGGGCCGCCCCTGGCCGGCGTCCTGGTCGCGGTTCTGGGCGCGCGCGCGACCTTGCTGCCGATTTCGGTGCTGTATGCCGCGGCGGCGATCTGCCTGCGCGGGCTGGACACGCGACCGGTGGGAGGGGCGCGAAGTCTCGTCGCCCTGCTGCGCCAGGCCGGGGAGGGCGTGAGCAGCGTCGTCCGCATGCCGACCTTGCGAGGCCTGGTCGCGTCCTATGCCGCGTACGAGATTGCCTGGGGCATCATGATCGTCGCCGTTCCGGTGCTGGTGAGCCGCCACGTGGGCGAGGGACCGGCGCGCGATACGACGACCGGCCTGCTATGGGCCGGACTGGGCGGAGCCGGCATCGTCGGCGCGCTGCTCGCGGGCCACTGGCGCGCGGTCGGACGCGAGCGGGCGCTCATCGCGACCGGCATGGCCGTGACCGGGATGGCCCTGGGGAGCGCCGGACTGGCGATGGCGCGGCTGGACGCCGGGCTCCCCGCCCTCGCGCTGGGTCTGGTGATGATGGGGGCGATGGCCGGGCCGATCGACGTGAGCGTGCTGACGCTGCGCCAGCGCCGGACGCCGCCCGATCGTCTGGGACGGGTGATGGCGGTGTCCATGAGCCTGAACCAGTCCGGCGCGCCACTCGGCGCTGCACTCGGGGGCTGGTTGCTGACGCAGGCCGCCGACGCGACGCTGCCCGCCGCAGCCCTGGCGGCATGCCTGGGCGCGGTGGCGTGCTGGCGGCTCATCCCACCCGAACGGGCGGGTGCGTATCGGGAGATGCGGCAGGAAGAAGAGGCCGGGTCCGCAACGAACGTGGTCCGGCCGACCGATCTCAGCCCTGGCGGGCCTTCATCCGGGGGTTCTTCTTGTTGATCACGTAGACGCGCCCGCGACGGCGCACAACGCGGCAGTTCTTGTCGCGCACCTTGGCCGACTTCAGGCTGTTCCGAACTCTCATGACACGAACGCTTCTGCTGATCGAAAAACGGAGGGCGGTGGATAGGCGGAGGAGGAATGGGAGTCAAGGCGAAGGAGGGTCGGCGCGAGAGCGGCCTCCGCCGCTGCGGTCAGCGCCGGGCCTCCACCACCAGCGCCTGGAGCGGCGTCTCGAAGGGACCCGGGCCGAAGCGGCGGACGATCTCGGCCGCCGCTGCATCCGTGGCGGCTTCCAGCCCGCCTGGTTCGATCGACTCGATTTCGGCCCGCATGGGCGATCCCTGGCAGAGGCCGACGGCCGGATCGCGGGCTTCGCGCACCTGACCGGACAAGGTGACGAGGTCGATCCGGATCTCGCGGAACCCGGCCGAGACCAGGTCGCCGCGGATGCGATCCGGGTCGTGGTAGCCGCACGGCGTGCGCTCGAGGAACCACGATGGATGGGAAGGGTGCCGCGCGGAGAGGCCCGCGACGACGGCGTCCATCACGGGCGTGGTGGCCAGGCGGTCCCAGACGCTGAACACCAGGCGGCCGCCGGGTACGAGGACATTGCGCGCCTCGCGAAGGCCGGCGACCCGGTCGGCGAAGAACATCACGCCGAACTGGCAGACCACCGCATCGAACGTATCCGGATCGAACGGCAGGGACAGGGCGTCGGCCTGCTGCCATTGCACCCGCCCGAGCCCTGGCTTGGCTTCCGCGTGGTCGAGCATGGGCTGGTTCAGGTCTGTCGCAAGGATCTGGACCGCCTCCGGCAGGGTCGCGGCAAGCGCCGCCGTCGCGATCCCGGTTCCGGCCGCGAGTTCGAGCAGGCGACCCGTCCGCAGCGTCCGCATGCGTGCGGCCAGGTCCGCAGCGAAGGGCGCGAACAGCGTCGCCCCCATGAACCGGTCGTAGAGTTCCGGGATGGACCCGGTGAACGCGTTATCGGCTTGGCCCATGCGTCCTCCCCCCCCCGTCGCGGCCGTTTCGGACGGCTTGCGTTCGCGGGGATCAGCGTAGGCGCGACACGCGTTTGGCGGACACGCACGCCCGCGTGATCGCAGGCCTCCCGTCAGGCGACGGAAGCCGCGTCACGCGCGGTGCGCGGCCATGGACCCGCGCCACGTCATGGCCGCTTCGGCGGCCGTGTCCATGTTCGGCGCAGGTCCCAGCCTTTCGTGTCCCGGCTGTCAGGTCCCGGTCGTCAGGTCCCGGCTGTCAGGCGCTGACCAGCCGCCATTGGACGAGCGTATACCCGTCATGCGGCTCGAACACCGCCTCCACCGGCGCGCCGATCGGCACCGCCTGCTTCGGATCCCCGAGGAGATTCCCGACCATGCGGACGTTGCCGTATTCGGGCAGTTCGACCAGCACCACGACATACGGCCCGTGGCCGGTCAGCGCGCCGTGCACCGGGTGGTGCGGCTTCTGGTAGGAGTAGATGCGGCCGCGTCCCTGGATCTCCTCCCATCCCAGGTCGAAGCTGTGGCAGCGATGGCAAATCCACTCCGGCCCCCATTGCCACGCCCCGCAGCCCTTGCATTTCTGGATGCGCAGCTTGCCTTCGCGCGTGCCCTGCCAGTACGGCTCCGCGAGCCCGTCCGGCGCGGTGGAGGGCGTGGGCAGCCCGTTCGGCAGATAGGTCTCGCTCACAGCGTGGCCTCCGATCCCAGAATCAAGGAGCTGACCGGCGTCACCATGGGGCCGCCGATCACGATCGCCGCGTCGTTGCGCTTCACCTGGTTGATGGCGGTGCCGCGGATCTGGCGCACCGCCTCGATCACCAGTTCGAGCCCGTGCATGTAGCACTCGGCCAGGTTCCCGCCGCTGGTGTTCAGCGGCATCTTGCCGCTCTCCACGAACAGGTTCTCGGGCGTCAGGACCTCGTTGGCTTCCTCGGCCTTCACGAGCCCATGCTCCACCAGGCTCATCAGCACGCCGCCGGTGAAGTTCTCGTAGCACTGCACGATGCCCATGTCGGACGGGCCCAGCTTCGCCATCTCGTACATCCGCGGCGCCAACTGGTTGAAGTGCGAGCTCGGGTAGTTCGGCATGTTGTGCACGGGCGCCGCGCTGCGATGGTCGCTGCCCTGGCCGCAGGCGAGCAGGTAGGTCGGCTTGCCCTTGAAGTCCTTGGCGCGTTCCGCCGGCACCACGATCACGGCCGCGGCGCCGTCATTCTCCTGGCAGCAATCGTAGAGATGGAAGAACGGCTCGATGATCCAGCGCGACGCGTCGTATTTCGCGGCGTCGAGCGGCCGGCCCTTCATCACGGCGTTCGGGTTGTTCTGCGCGTGGTGATAGCAGGCGAGCGAAATCGCCCGCAGCGCGTCCTGCCGGATGCCATGGTCGTGCATGAAGCGCGTCACCTTCATGGCGAAGCGCTGCGCGGGCGACATCAGGCCGTAGGGGGCGAGGAACGCATCGTCCCCGGTCACGGCGGTGGAGGCCTGGCTCCGCCCGTAGCGCGCATACTGGCCCTGCGCGAGGGAGCGGAAGGCCACCACGCAATCCGCCATGCCGGTGGCGACCGCGGCCGCCGCGTTGCCGACCGCCCCGCACACGCCGCCGCCGCCGCCGCCCCAGAACATGTTGGAGAAGCGGAAGTCCTTCGTGCCCAGCGCCGAGGCGAGACGCGGCGCGTCCGACCGGTCGTTGCCGTAGGAGGCGAAGCCATCCACGTCGTGCGGGCTGATGCCGGCATCCTCGCAGGCGTTCACCACGGCCTGCAGCGCCAGCTTGAACTCGCTGTCGGGGGATTGCCCGTGCTTGTAATAGGTCGTCTCGCCGATGCCGACGATGGCGACCTTCCCTCGGAGGGTCCTGTCCGTCATCCGTTCCTTCCCTTGCGCAGCCGGCGCTGCTACTGACGAGTAGCAGGTCCAGCAGAATTGCCAAGAGCAAAGACGGAGGGGACGCGTACGCCCATGGATATTGGCACGCACGCAGCCGCGCGGCCGGGTCACCCGGCGCTGATCAACGCCGCGACCGGGGAAGTGCAGAGCTTCGCGGAGCTCGACGCCCGCTCGAACCAGTTGGCCCACTGGCTGTACGCGCAGGGCCTGCGTCGCGGCGACCACGTCGCGCTGTTCATGGAAAACACCATGAACGTGCTGGAGATCGCGTGGGCGGGGCTGCGGTCGGGCCTGTACGTCACGGCGGTCAACCGCTACCTGACCGCGGACGAGGCCGCCTACGTCATCGACGATTGCGACGCGACGGTGCTGATCGCGTCCCATGCGCGCGCCGAGGTGGCGGCCGAGCTGCCCGCCCGACTACCCCGCTGCCGGCACTACCTGATGACGGACGGCACGATCGACGGGTGGGCCGACTACGAGGCGGCGATCGCCCCCTGCCCCACCACCCGCCTCGCGCACGAATGGTGCGGCGAGACGATGCTGTACAGCTCCGGCACGACGGGGCGGCCGAAAGGCGTGCAGCGGCCGCTGCAGGACCTGACCGTGGCCGAAGGCCTGCGCGCCGCCCAGCTCACCGCGGAATACGGGTTCGGCCGCGACACGGTCTATCTCTGCCCGGCCCCGCTCTATCACGCCGCCCCGCTCAGCTTCTCGCTGTCCGTGCAGCATGCCGGCGGCACCGTGGTGATGATGCCGCGCTTCGATGCGGACGCCGCGCTGGAGGCGATCGAACGGTATCGCGTGACCCACAGCCAGTGGGTGCCCACCATGTTCGTCCGCATGCTGAAGCTGCCCGAGGAACGCCGCCGCGCCTTCGACCTCTCGAGCCATGTCTGTGCGATCCACGCCGCCGCGCCCTGCCCGCAGGAGGTCAAGCGCGCGATGATCGCGTGGTGGGGACCGATCGTCCACGAATACTACGGCGCCACCGAATCCAACGGCATGACGCGCATCACCGCCACCGAGTGGCTCGCCCACCCCGGCTCCGTCGGCCGCGCCAAACTCGGTATCCTCCACATCTGCGACGAGGACGGTCGCGACCTGCCCGTCGGCGAGGCGGGGCTCGTGTATTTCGAGCGCGACGTCATGCCCTTCGCCTACCACAAGGATCCGGACCGCACCGCGGCCACCCAGCACCCGGTGCACAAGACCTGGACCACGCTGGGCGACGTCGGATACGTCGACGCCGAAGGCTACCTGTATCTCACCGACCGCAAGGCCTTCATGATCATCTCGGGCGGGGTGAACATCTACCCGCGGGAGATCGAGGATGCGCTGGTCGGCCACCCCGCGGTGCGCGACGTCGCCGTGTTCGGGCTTCCCGATCCCGAGATGGGCGAGCAGGTGAAGGCGGTGGTCGAGCCGATGGACGGCGTGACACCGGACGCCGCTCTGGCCGAGACGCTGATCGCCTACGCGCGCGCCCAGCTCGCCCATTACAAGGTCCCGAAGTAGATCGACTTCATCGATGCCCTGCCCCGGCTGCCGACCGGGAAACTGTACAAGCAAGCGCTCCGCGCCGATTACCTCGCGCGGAGCTGACGGGGCAGGCTCCACCTTCGGCAGCGGCCTGCTGCAGGTGGCCGTCCCATCGCGTGATTCACGGCGGAGGCGCGCGCCTCCGCCGACCACGCATCAGGTCGGCCGCTTCTTCCGCTTGCCGCGCGGTTCCGCCGTCGCGAGATCGGGCAGGTCGACCAGCTCGATCGGCAGCGCGGCGGCGGTCGGGGCCGAGAGGGCGCCCGCCACCCGCTCCGGCGGCGAGGCCATGGGATCCTCGCCATGGGCGACCGCCTCGGCGGCGCGCGCCAGTTCGGTGACCACCTCGTCCGCGTTCTGCGCTTCCTCCTCGTCACGCCCCGACACTGGGACCGCGGCCATGAACTCGACCGCGGTGACCACCTGCGCCAGGTTCACGGTCGCCGCCGTCGCGCCCGGGACGGGCGTTCCCAGGAACTGCTTCGGGCGCCAGGCGAGGTCGATGCCATCGGGAAGTCCGGCATTGTCGAGCAGCACGTCCAGCAGGATCACGCCGTCCGGCGAGTGATGGACGGCCGTGATGCTGGCGATCCGCAGCACGTCGCCCGTGGTCAGCAGCAGGCCGAAGCGGCCGTGCAAGCCGACCATGCGGCGCCCCAGCCAGGCCGGCAGAAGGGTTTCGGCAGCTTCCGGGTCGGTAATCCGCGTCCAGCTCAAGGGGACATCCTTCGCGACGATGAGTCCCCCATCCTGCGACGTCCCCGGCGGCGCAGGCAAACCGGCCGCCGGAAACGTTCGCGCGATGCCGCCGCCGCGGACCGACCCGCTACGACGCCGGCAACCGCTGGTGCGCCGGCACGTCCAGCCTGAAGAACCGCGCCGCGTTCAGCCCCAGGATCTTGGCGCGCTGCGTGTCGTCCAGCATTGGCATGGTACGCTCGATCGCCTCCGCCGAGTGCGGCCACGTCCCCTCGTGGTGCGGGTAGTCGTTCGCCCACATGAAGTTGTCGACCAGCTCGTAGCGTTCGGCGAGATGCAGGCCGGACGGATCCTCCTGGAACGTCGCGAACCCGTGGGCGCGATAATAGTCCGACGGCAGGCCCTGCAGCTTCGGACGCACCCACATGTGGTGCTTGCGATAGGCCTCGTCCATCGCGTCGAGCAGCCAGGGCACCCAGCCGATCCCCGCCTCGACCGTGGCGAAGCGCAGCTTGCCGAACCGCTCCAGCACGCCGGACGCACAGAGATTGGCCACGGGCTCGATCGTCGGCGACAGCGAATGCGTGACGTAGTTGATCACCGCCCCGCCATTCCCGCGCGAGGCGCGCGGATCGCGCCCGGTCGAGACGTGGAAGGTGATCGGCAGGTCGCATTCCTCGATCAGCGCCCACATCCGATCGAAATGCGGCAGGTTGTAGTTGACGTGGTCGACGTCGTGCGCCCCCCAGATCGGCTTGCACGGCAGGGTCAGCGCGCGGAAACCGATCTTCGCGCAGCGCTCGATCTCCGCCAGCGTTCCCTCGAGGTCGCCCGGCGCGATCGCCGCCACCGGCAGCATCGACTGCGGATAGGCCCCGAACTGCTCCCACGCCCAGTCGTTCCACACCCGGCATTGCGCGAGCGAGAAGGTCGGGTCGGGCGTGGCCCACATCGCCAGGCCCTTGTTCGGGAAGATGATCTCGACGTCGATCCCGTCGGCCTGGTTGTCCTTGACCCGCTGCGCCGGATCCGCGCCCGACTGGCTGCGCAGCCAGTCCTCCCCCTCGAAGCTCATGACGCGGACCTTGTCCGGGCGGTATCCCTCGCAGTAGCGCCACTGCACGCCCTTCTCGTCGACGATGATGCGGGGCACGCGCTCCCGGTATTTCGCGTCGATCCGCTTCACCCAGAGATCGGCGGGCTCGTTGGCGTGGCTGTCGGTCGAGACCATGAAATACTTCTGCGGATCCGCCACGCGGGCCGAACGCTGCCAGCCGGCATGCCCGGGTGTCTCGAGCCGCCACAGATTCGGGGCATTGATCGCGACTTCGCTCATGGACATCCTCCTCGGGGCCGCGGAGCGGGCCCTTCTACTTATCGGTATGCTACGCTACGCTCAGGAAGAAGCATCCCGCAACAGAATGCGGCCGGCCGGACCGGCCGGCACGGGGAGGATCGGATCGGCATGAGCGATGAGGCGTCATTCTTCGGCTTGCGGGGCAGGAAGGCCCTGATCATCGGCGGCGGCCAAGGCATGGGCGAAAGTGCCGCGCGCTTCCTCGCCCGCGCCGGTGCGGACGTGGCCCTGGTGGACCTCGCCTCGGATCGCGCCGAACGCGTCGCGAAGCTGGTCGAAGGGCTCGGAACCCGCGGCATTCCCATCGCCGGCAACGTGCTCGAGGATGCGGAGATCCCGCGGATCGTCGGGGAAGCGGCGGACAAGCTGGGCGGGCTCGACGTCATGGTCTCGATCGTCGGCGCCGCCGCCTGGGGCTCCCTGCTCGACACGACCGCGGAGGTCTGGGATCAGCAGCTCGCGCTGAACCTGCGCTATTTCTTCCTGGTTGCACGTGAAACCGCCACGACGATGATCAAGGCGGGGCGCGGCGGCAGCATCGTCGGCATCGCCTCCGTGGACGGACAGCGCGCGAGCCCGATGCGCGGCGCCTACGGTGCGGCGAAGGCGGGGCTGATCAGCCTGGTGCAGACCATGGCCGTGGAATGGGCCCCACACCACATCCGGGTCAACGCGATCGCACCGGGCCATATCGTGACGCCGCGGCTCTACGACACGCCGCAGCGGGTGGACGCGTATGCGAACAGCCTGATCCCCATGCGCGCGCGCGGCGAGACCGACGATATCGGCAAGGCGGCGCTGTTCCTCAGCTCCGACATGGCGCGCTACGTCAACGGCACGACGCTGGACGTGGATGGCGGATTGCTCGCCGCCAACCTGTTCCCGCGCGGCCTGCCCGGCAACAACGCCTGACACGACGCGCACGACTTCACGCCGACCAGGCCCGCTGCCACAGTCGGGCCCGAGACGAACGGGGAAACGTCGATGAACTTCGATTTTTCGGACGACCTGAAGCAACTGCGCGACGAGGCGCGACGGTTCCTGTCGGAGCAGGCGACTCCCGCCGTCGCGCGACGAGCCCTGGACGGGCAGGAGCGGTATGACGCGACGCTGTGGAAGGCGATCGCCGAGATGGGCTGGATCGGCGCCGCGATCCCCGAGGAGTACGGCGGGGCGGGCCTCGGCTACGAAGGCCTGTGCGTGCTGGCCGAGGAGATCGGCCGGACCGTCGCGCCGGTGCCCTTCGCCTCCACCGCCTATCTCGCGGCGGAAGCGATCCTGCTCGCGGGGACCGAGGCGCAGAAGCGCGAATGGCTGCCGCGCATCGCCGATGGCTCCGTGATCGGCTGCTTCGCGCTGTCGGAAGGGACCGGCAACCCGGACCCGCGCTCGATCCGCGCCCGCGCCGTGGGGGGAAAACTGAGCGGCGTGAAGTATCCCGTCACCGACGGCGGCATCGCCGACGTGGCGATCGTCGTGGCACATGACGAGGCGGGCGAGATCGCCCTGTATCTCCTGCCGCTGAAGGGCGTCGCCCGCACCGACCTGAAGACGATCGACCCGACGCATAACCACGCCCGCTTCGACCTCGACGCCGCGGGAGCCGAGAAGCTCGGTGCGGCAGGCGGATGGGACCAGGTGCAGCGGCTACTCGACCGCGCGGCGATCCTGTTCGCCTTCGAGCAGGTCGGCGGATCCGACGCATGCCTGCAGATGGCGCGCAGCTACGCGCAGGAGCGCTATGCGTTCGGGCGCCCGATCGGCTCTTTCCAGGCGATCAAGCACAAGCTCGCCGATGTCTACGTGGCTCTCGAGCTCGCGCGGTCGAACGCGTATTTCGGTGCCTGGGCCCTGGCGGCGGATGCGTCCGATCTTCCACTCGCCGCGGCCACGGTGCGGGTCTCGGCGACCGAAGCGTACCATCTCGCGTCCAAGGAGAACATCCAGACGCATGGTGGCATCGGCTTCACCTGGCAGGTCGACTGCCACCTGTTCTATCGCCGTGCGAAGCATCTCGGCACGACGCTGGGGGGCGCGCCGTTCTGGAAGGATCGGCTCGTATCCCTGATCGAAACCCGCAACGCGGCCTGACCGGAGAGCGTCCATGGACTTCAACGACACCCCAGAGGAAGCCACGTTCCGCGCCGAGGTGCGGTCGTTCCTGCAGGCCAACGCGCAGCCCAAGGCGGGCACGCGCCCGGTGCTGCGGCAGAGCGGCATCGACGCGGAGGGCGTGCGCCGCTGCAAGGAATGGCAGGCGAAGAAGGCCGATGCCGGGTTCGCCGGCCTCACCTGGCCGAAGCGCTTCGGTGGCCGGGAAGCCTCCCCGATCATGCAGGTGATCTACAACCAGGAAGAGGACAACTACGTCGTTCCGAAGGGACTGTACGAGATCGGCCTCGGCATGTGCATCCCGACGATGATGGCCTATGCGAAGCCCGAACAGCTGGAACGCTACGTGAAGCCGGCGCTGCGCGGCGAGGAAGTGTGGTGCCAGCTCTTCTCGGAACCGGCCGGCGGATCCGATCTTGCCGCGCTGCGGACACGCGCGGAGAAGGATGGCGACGACTGGGTGATCAACGGGCAGAAGATCTGGACCTCCGGCGCGCATCTGTCCGATTTCGGCATCATCGTCGTGCGCACGGATCCGAACGTGCCGAAACATGAAGGCCTCACCTTCTTCTTCCTCGACATGAAGTCGCCGGGAATCGAGATACGGCCGATTCACCAGATGTCGGGCGCGCGGCACTTCAACGAAGTGTTCTTCACCGACGTGCGCGTCCCCGATGCGCAGCGGCTGGGCGCCGTCGGCCAGGGCTGGAAGGTGTCGCTGACGACGCTGATGAACGAACGGCTGGCCGTCGGCGACGTGCAGCGTCCGGATGTCGACGATCTGGTGGAGCTTGCGCGGACGGTGACGGTCGACGGGCAACCGGCGATCCGCAACGGCGCGGTCCGCGAGCGGATCGCCGAGTGGTATGCGCGCAGCCAGGGCCTGAAGTTCACACGCTTCCGCACGATCACAGCGCTGTCGCGCGGCGAGACTCCCGGCCCCGAGAACTCGATCCACAAGCTGGTGAATGCGTCCAAGCTGCAGGACATCGCGAGCTACGGAATCGACCTGATGGGTGAGGCCGGGATCCTGGTGGACGACGAAGTGGCCGAAGCCTACGGCATGTTCCAGGCGGCGCTGCTGTCGTCCCCGAGCTCCCGGATCGCGGGCGGATCGGACGAGATCCTCCGCAACATCATCGCCGAACGTGTGCTGGGGCTACCGGGGGACATCCGGGTCGACAAGAACGTCCCGTTCAACAAGGTGCCGAGCGGAAGTCGGTAGCAGGGGAGCGAGCCCCCGCGTGTCGCGGAGCCGGTGTCGCTGCATCTCGTGCGCCCCCCGCCCCCGTGTCATGGCCGCCGCAGGGCGGCCATCCACGACTTCGAGGGGCACGGAAAGTCATGGATGGCCGGCCGCCGCCGGCCATGACACGGAGGGACGACCTGCGCCGGCCATGACACGAGGGGCGGGGGCCCGCCATCACCCCCAGAGGTTAGGCACCACCGCGGCGGAGTAGCCGGACACGAACTCCTTCTCCGTCCCCGTCTCCGGATCGAAGGCGTGGCGGCGGACGCGGCCGATGTTCCCGCCATACAGGTGGATTGAGATCGACGCCCGGTCCGACAGCGCATTCGCCACGCGGTGGATGTCGCCGATCGTGGGTGAGACGGCGCCCACCATGCCGGGCGTGAGCCGCTCTACCCCCTCCGCCCGCAGCCGGCCGTCGGCGTCACGGACGTAGCCCGTCGCCGTCTCCGCTCCGCGCAGCATGCCGACCAGGCCCCACATCAGGTGGTCGTGCACGGGCGTCTGCTGGCCGGGGCCCCAGACGAAGCTCACCAGCGAGAACCGGTCCAGCGGATCGCCGTAGAGCAGATACTGCCGATAGGAACGGCCGTCCGCCTGGGCGAAAGTGTCGGGCAGCCAGTCGTCCTCGGCCACCAGCCGCGCGAGCATCTGGCGCGCCTCGGGCAGCACCGCCGCTTCGGCGAGCCCCTCGCGGTCGGCGAGGCGGGTGAGGTCGGCGACGAAACGACGCAGGGGATCGAGACTCACGACGCGTCCTCCCTCGACAAGAAACTCAGGCGGCGGGCCGCTTGCGCATCATCGCCTGCCGACGACAGATCGCGACCATCTCGTCGCGCTGGTTCCAGCACGTGTGCTCGAATTCCAGGATGCCGACGGTCGGCCGGGACTTGCTCTCGCGCATGTTCAGCACCTTGGTGCGGGCGCGCAGCGTGTCGCCATGGAAGACGGGCTTCGGGAACTTCATCTCGGTGAAGCCCAGATTGCCGACCGTGGTCCCCAGCGTCGTGTCGTTTACGGTCATGCCGACCATCAGCCCCGCAGTGAACATCGAGTTGACGATCCGCTGGCCGAATTCGGTCTTCGCCGAGAACTCCGCGTCGATGTGCAGCGGCTGCACATTCATCGTCAGGGCGGAAAACAGCGTATTATCCATTTCGGAGACGGTCCGCGTCCACGGATGGGCGAATTCCTGCCCCACGTGGAAATCCTCGTAATACAGACCGGCCATCCCATCCGCCCTCCCATTCGGAGGAAAAATCCTACCCCTGGCCGCCGACGGGAGCAAATCGTTCCCGACAGTCGCCCAAGCATGACATCACCTTCATCTGAACTGGTCGGCACGTGAACGTGTGCCCGACCGACACGGTCCATACCGATATGAAGGCCCGTGCACGTCTTCGGAAGCGGGATGTTCATGCGCAGCAAGGTTCCGGTCGTGGCCATCTCCGGGCTTCGCATCAACGGTCCCGGGTCGCACGGGCAACGCGGCACAGCGTGATGTCGTAACGTTCGAAAGGAAGCATGAGATGGACAAGGATCGGCTTGAGGGCATCGGACACCAGGTCAAGGGCTCCGTGAAGGAGACCGTCGGCAAGGTGACCGGCGATACGAAGACGGAGGCCGAGGGCAAGGCCGAGAAGACCGCGGGCAAGGTGCAGAATGCCGTCGGCGGCGCCAAGGATGCCGTGCGCGACGCGGCCAAGCGCTGAGGAGCCGGCGTCATGTCGACCATCCTGCTGATCATCCTGATCATCCTGCTGATCGGCGCGCTGCCGACCTGGCCGTATAGCGGCGGCTGGGGTTACTACCCGAGCGGCGGGCTTGGACTGATCCTGCTGATCGTCATCATCCTGCTGGTGATGGGACGCATATAGCGCTCCCGCGCCGGGCGATCGGCGGCACCCGCCCCGATCGCCCGTGCGACCGCCCTGGCGTAGCGCCAGTCCCGCTCAGGCTGGTTTCGCTGAAATCAGTTCCGCTCAGGCGGCGACCTTCTCCGCCCGGACGTCCTTGATGTCGCGGAAGGTGAGGTCCGGCGCCATCTCCTCGGCGCGCCGCATCATGAACGCGGAACTGGCGAGGAAGACCGGGTCGCCGTCCACGTCGTCGGCCATCGCACTCCGGTTCTCCGACACGAACTTGTCGAGCGCGGCTCGACTCTTTGCCGTGATCCAGCGCGCGAGCGCATAGGGCGACGGCTCGAACCCGATCGCCACGCCGTATTCCGCACCCAGCCGCGCCTGCAGCACGTCGAGCTGGAGCGTGCCGACCACGCCTACCAGAGGTGCCGATCCGTCCTGCGGGCGGAACAGCTGCACCACGCCCTCTTCCGCAAGCTCCACCAGCGCCTGGCGCAGCTTCTTCGCCTTCATCGCGTCGTCCAGTCGCACGCGACGCAGGATCTCAGGGGCGAAATACGGCACCCCGACGAAGTTCACCTCCTCCCCCTCCGTCAGCGTGTCGCCGATGCGCAGCGTGCCGTGGTTCGGGATGCCGACCACGTCGCCGGCAAAGGCCTCATCGGCGATCTCGCGCTCGCGGGCGAAGAAGAACTGCGGTGCGTGCAGCGGGATCTGCTTCCCCGTGCGCACCTGCTTCAGCCGCATGCCGCGCGTGAGCCGGCCGGAGCAGACACGCGCGAAGGCGATGCGGTCCCGATGGTTCGGGTCCATGTTCGCCTGGATCTTGAAGACGAGCGCGGTCAGTGCCGGCTCTGTCGCCTCGATCGGCCGCTTGTCGGATGGCTGGGTGCGCGGACGCGGGCCGTACTCGGCCAGCCCGTCCAGCAGGTCGGTGACGCCGATCCCCTTCATCGCACTGCCGAAATAGACCGGCGTCAGGTGCCCGGCATTGAAACTCTCGAGGTCGAACTCGGGCAGCGCGGAGCGCACCAGGTCGACCTCGTCCGCCACGTCCTGCAGCCGCCGGTCCGATTGCGGCAGGTCCTGCGTCAGATGCATCTCCCGCTTGCGCAGGTCGTAGGTGCCGACGAACTCCGACGCGCGGCCCACGGGCCAGGTGACGGGGGTGGTGTCGAGCGCGAGCGTCGAGGCGATCTCGTCCAGCAGCGCGATCGGGTCCTGCGCCTCGCGGTCCATCTTGTTGATGAAGGTCACGATCGGGATGTCCCGCAGGCGGCAGATCTCGAACAGCTTGCGGGTCCGCGCCTCGATCCCCTTGGCCGCATCGATCACCATCACCGCGGAATCCACCGCCGTGAGCGTGCGGTAGGTGTCCTCCGAGAAATCCTCGTGGCCCGGCGTATCGAGCAGGTTGAACACGCATCCGGCATGCTCGAACGTCATCACCGAGGTGACGACCGAGATCCCGCGATCCCGCTCGATCCCCATCCAGTCGGAGCGGGTGCGCCGCCGCTCTCCCTTCGCGCGGACGTTGCCGGCGAGCTGGATTGCGCCGCCGGCCCGCAGCAGGTGTTCGGTCAGGGTCGTCTTCCCGGCATCCGGGTGCGAGATGATCGCGAACGTGCGACGACGGGCGATTTCGGCGGCGGGATCGGTGGTCATCGGGCTCTCATACACGAAGCGGTTCGCCAAGGGGACTGCCGGCGGCGCGGGGGCACGCCTCGCGCACACGGGGAAAGGCGCACCCGATCGCGCAGGGGGCGGACAGCGGCAAACGATATGGGTCCGTCCGCGCGATCCGTCGAGGCGCAATGCAGCGTTGCAGTGCTCGGACGTCACCCGGGCGGCAAACTCCCCATCTTCCGTGCAATCCCGCAGGGACAAAACAAGAGGGACGCACTTCGCTTCCGCGTGTCCGCACCGGCTTGTCATGGCCGGTTACGACGGTCCCTCACCGTCGCGCCTCGCTCCACGGAGTTCGCAGGCGCGCTTTGAGACAGGAGTTCGCCATGCACGCCGACACCCTTGCCCGCCGTCGTTTTTTCCGTCTGGCCGCCACCGGCCTGTTCGCCACCGCCCTGCCCGCGGCCGCGTTCCCCACATTGGGCCATGCCCAGGCGGCGGCCGCGCCGACGGACCCGATCCGGGCCTTGGACGCGGCCCTGCTGCAGGCGATGAAGACAGGCCGTTCCGCCTCCTTCGCGGAACGTTATGAGATGCTGTCCGGCCCGGTGGACCAGGCCTTCGATCTCGACGCGGTGCTGCAGACCTCGGTCGGACCGCGCTGGGCCACCCTGTCGGCCACCGAACGGGACGAGCTGCGCAGTGCGTTCCGGCGCTACACGATCGCCAACTACGTGGCGAACTTCGACTCCTATGAGGGTCAGCAGTTCCAGCTCGACCCCGCGCCGCGCTCCCTGCCCGGCGGGCAGCAGGTCGTGACCACGCGACTGGTCGCGCCCGGCGGCAGCACGACCGTGCTGGGCTACGTGATGCGGCAGACGCCGTCCGGCTGGAAGGCCGTGGACGTGCTCGCGGACGGCGCGATCAGCCGCGTCGCGGTGCAGCGGTCGGACTTCCGCGGCCTGTTGAGCCAGGGCGGCAGCCGCGCCCTGGCGAGCAGCCTGCAGCGCAAGACGGCGGACTTGTCGGGCGGCGCGCTCGCCTGATCCGCGGGGCCGCCGCCCATCCGCGGCGGCCCGCCTGCGATCTCGGGCGAACGCCGTCCACCCAGCCTGCCTTCCGGCCGTCCCGCTCCGCCCACCGCTCGGTGGCACGTGGCTTGCCTCGTCTCGCTTGTTATTGCGAGGGAGACGAGGGTGCGACGACGCATGTTTCTGCAGGGTGCCGGTGCCCTGCTCAGCCTGCCTTCGGTCGTGCGCGCCGAATCGGCAACCACGCTGAAATTCATCCCCTACGCCGACCTGGCGCTGCTCGATCCGATGGCGGCCGCCTTCGTCACGCGCAACCACGTGCTGATGGTATTCGACACCCTCTACGCGCTGGACGAGGCAGGCGAGCCGCAGCCGCAGATGGTCGAGGGTCACACGGTCGAGGACGACGGCAAGCGCTGGCGCCTCAAGCTCCGGCCCGGCCTGACATTCCACGACGGCACGCCGGTGCTGGCGCGCGACGTGGTGGCGAGCCTGCAGCGCTGGTGGACCAACGACGCCTATGGCCAGGCGCTGGCGGCGGCGACCGACGAGATTTCTGCGCCGTCCGACGACACGGTGCAGTTTCGCCTCAAGCGGCCGTTCGGCCTGCTCCCGCATGCGCTCGCCCATCCGACCAACCTGGTCGCCGCGATCATGCCGGAACGGCTCGCCCGCACCCCGGCCAGCACGCGGCTCACGGAAATGGTCGGCTCCGGCCCGTACCGCTACCTCGCCGCCGAACGCGTGGCGGGTGCGCGGAACGTCTATGCGCGGTTCGAGGGCTACGTGCCGCGACCGACCGGCACGCCCAGTTTCTGCGCCGGCCCGCGGATCGCGCATTTCGACCGCGTGGAATGGCTGACCACGCCGGACCCGGCAACGCAGGTTGCCGCCCTGCGCGCGGGCGAGGTCGACTGGGTCGAGCAGCCGCAGATGGACCTGGTGCCGCTGCTGCGGAAGGAGAGCGGGCTGCGGCTGACGGTGGCCGAGACGAAGGGGTTGATCGGCTTCCTGCGCTTCAACTTCCTCTTCCCGCCCTTCGACAATCCGGCGATCCGCCGAGCGGTCCTGGCCGCCGTGAACCAGCGCGAGTTCATGGAGGCGGTGGTCGGCGACAACGCCGCCTGGTCCAAGGCCGGCTACTTCGCCCCTGGCAGCGACATGGCCTCCGACGCGGGGATGAGCGCCCTGTCGGACGCGCCGGACCTCGGGGCGATCAAGCGGCAAATCGAGCAGGCCGGGTACAAGGGCGAGCGGGTCGTCTACCTCTCGGTCAACGACGTGCCGCGGATTGCCGCAATCGCGATGGTCGGTGCCGATCTGCTGCGCAAGCTGGGCTTCAACGTCGACGAGGTCGCCACCGACTGGGGTACGGTGGTGCAGCGGTCGGTGCGGCGCCAGCCCTTGGACAAGGGCGGATGGAGCATGTTCGCCTCCTTCACCGGCGGCTACGACATGAGCAGCCCCGGGAGCGCCAACCTGCTGCGCGGCAACGGCCCGCGTGCCTATAACGGCTGGCCGGAGCTACCGGCGATGGAGACGCTGCGCGACCGCTGGCTCGCCGCCGACGACCTGGGCGCGCGGAAGGCGATCGCGCGGGAGATCCAGCTCCAGGCCTTCCAGGACGTGCCCTTCCTGCCGTTGGGTTCCTACTACCAGCCCACCGCCTACAAGGCGGACCTGACCGGGATGCAGAAGGGGCTGATCCTGTTCACCAACGTGAAACGGAGCTGAGAGCCCGACCGCCCAGCATCCCCCTCCCCCCTCGCGGGGGAGGGCCGGGGTGGGGGGGCCGCCCGCGACCGCTCGGACGCAGGGGCCGCGCCCCGATCCGGGATCGCGACCCCGATCACCCCCTCCCCGCGCCCCCCTCCCGCAAGGGGAGGGGGAGGTGCGGCATGACCTGCTCGCGAAGCACGCCCGCCATGGAGCGGTTCACCCGCGCCAACGCGTCCTCCCAGGCGAACACCCCGAACCGGTCGAACTCGGGCAGCACCGCCCCGTCGGGCGCGGTGAAGGTGCTGCGGCACCGCAGCGCCGTCGGATCCGGGAGATCCGGCCGCACCCACGCGAACAGCACGAGATCCTTCGCCGGCAGATAGCGATGCCGTCCCAGCGGATGCAGCGCCTCGGGCGTCGCCGTGATGCCGGTCTCCTCCGCCAGCTCGCGCAGCGCCGCCGCCAGATGGTCCTCGCCCGGATCGGCCAGCCCCTTCGGAATGTCCCAGCGCGGCGAGCGGGTCGCATGTCCCAGCAGCACCCGTGCGCCATCCGTCACGATCACCCCGCACGACACCGCCCGCGCCATCGCACCACCCCCGCGCCAAGCGCCCCAAACGCAAGAAGCGCCGCCCGAGGGCGACGCTTCTGTCCGTCCGACCGGAAAACCGCGATCAGCGCGAGTAGAACTCGACGACCAGATGCGGCTCCATCTGCACCGGATACGGCACGTCCGACAGCTTCGGCGCGCGCCCGAACCGGCCCTTCATGGCGCGGTGGTCGACCTCGAGATACTCGGGGACGTCGCGCTCCGGGCTCTGCGCGGCGTCGAGCACCATCGCGAGCTGCTTCGACTTCTCCTTCACCTCGATCGTGTCGTTGTCGCGCACGAGGTAGGAGGGGATGTTCACGCGCTTGCCGTTCACCAGCACATGCCCGTGCGAGACGAACTGACGGGCGGCGAACGGAGTGATCGCGAACTTCATGCGGTAGATCACCGCATCCAGCCGGCGCTCCAGCAGCTCGATCAGGTTCTCCGAGGTGTCGCCCTTCCGGCGCACCGCTTCCACATAGTACTTGTGGAACTGCTTCTCGCTGATGTTGCCGTAGTAGCCCTTCAGCTTCTGCTTCGCCATCAGCTGGGTGCCGAAGTCGGTGGGCTTCTTGCGGCGCTGGCCGTGCTGGCCGGGACCATATTCCCGCTTGGCGACCGGGGACTTCGCCCGTCCCCACAGGTTGACGCCCAGGCGGCGATTGATCTTGTACTTGCTTTCGGCGCGCTTGGTCATGAGCTTGCGCGTAGCCTTTCTTCGTGTTGTTGCACCGGTAGGCCCCTCCCCATCCGGCCAACCTGGCCGCAACGGCGAGCGACGGGCGCGGGCCCCGAAGGCCCGTCCACGTTCCCGGCAGTGGGCGGGCCTATAGGCGCCCCACCCTCCGGTTGTCAAACATCGGACATGCCGCACGTCGGCGAGCCGCTGCGCCGCCCCGCCTTGTCAAAGTCACCGCCGCCCCGTAGCAGACGCGTCATGATCCAGCGCAGCGACATTCTCTGGCTCGGTGTCTCCGCGGGCGTCATGGGCTGCCTCGTCGGCGGCATGATGCTGGGCATCGGCATGGACCTGATCATCAACGGCGCGCCCATCGGATGGCTGCTGATGCTGCCCGGCGCCCCGGTTTCCGCCATTCCCGGCTGGTTCCTCGCCAAACGCCTCGCCCGCCAGCTCTGACGCGCGCCGGCCGCCGGGACCGTGCGGTTGGCTGGCCGGCGCGCGCCCGGCCACGACGGAGGACGGGGACGACGGTGAACCGGCCATGGGGTCGGACCGGCCATGATGGTGGCCGGACCGATACCTCGCGGGTATGAGGAACGCGCGACCGGCGCCATGGACGCAAGGCCGCCGCCCCGCCATCCTCCCCCGATGACCGATCTGCCCAAACCCCGCCTGCGCCACGGCGTCGTGGAGGTCCCGGTGCACCACATGCGCGGCGGCACCTCCACCGGCCTCGTGATCTGGGAGCGCGCCGCACCCCGCGACCTCGCGGTGCGGGAAGAGCTGCTGCGACACCTCATGGGCATTCCCCTCGCCGGAGAGCGACCCGGAAACCGGCAGATCACCGGCCTCGGACGCGGCCCGGCCACCAGCAACAAGGTGTTCTTCGCCGAGACCGAACACGTGGACGGCCGCCTGCGACTCGTCAGCACCCTCGCCCAGCTCGCCGCCAGCCATGCCGCGGTCGACTGGAGCGTGAATTGCGGCAACATGTCCGCCGCCCTGCCGCTCTGGGCCCTCGACACCGGCATCGCCACGCCAGGCCCCGGCGCGTTCGAGATCGACATCCGCAACACCAACACGGGCGTCGTCACCACCGCACGGATGGTGCGCGAGCCGGATGGCCGCTTCATGCCGGCGGAGATTCCCGGCGTGGACGGCGCCTTCCCCGCCGTGGACCTCTTCCTGCATGCCCCGGTCGGCGCCAAGACCGGCCGCCTGCTGCCGACCGGTTCGGTGTGCGACACGGTCGCAGGCCACACCGTCTCCTGCGTCGACGTCGCCGTGCCGATGGTGATCGCCGCGGCCGAAGCCTTCGGCAAGACCGCCCACGAACCGCCCGCCGCGCTGGAAGCCGATACCGCCTTCATGGCCACGCTGCGCGAGGTCTGGACCGAAGCCGGGCTCCGCATGGGACTCACGCGCCGCGACGGCAGCCGCATGACGGCCGAGGACCTCCGTCGCAGCGAGACCATCCCGAAGGTCTGCATCGTCGGCCCGCCCAAGGCGGGCGGCACGCTCGCGGTGCGCTACTTCACCCCGCAGACCGCGCACGGCTCGATGGCCGTCTCCGGCGGGTGCTGCCTCGCCGCCGCGGCGCTGATCCCCGGCAGCGTCGCGCACCAGGTCGCGAACGGACTTGCCCCTGCCGGTCCGGACTTCGCCGAACATGCGGTGGCGATCGAGAACCCCGCCGGCATCCTGGACGCAAGCGTCGTCGCGCGCGCCGGCGGGGAGGCGCTGGAGGTCCGCAGCGCCGCCTACCGCCGCAGCGCCCAGGTGCTGCTGCAAGGATGGACCCCGCTCTACCGCGCCTCCGCCGAACTGCAGGCCGCGCTGCTGGACTGAACCGGAGCGACCGCGCACGGCGGCGCGGCCGCAAGCCCCGGCATCCGCCTCGCCGAGGAACGGGCAATCAAGCGGTCAGGCGGTTCAGGCGGTCAGATGCGTGTGCGGCGCCGCGCTGCCGCCATGGGTGTGCCGCTCCTCCCGCACCGTCACCGGCACCACGTGCAGTGCCGCGTGCCGCACCCCGCGCTGCGTCGTGAGCTGGTCGGCGAATTGCGTCACCTCGCCCGCGGTTCCGCGCAGCACCCCGATTTCCAGGCACGCCTCATGATCCAGATGGACGTGCAGGTTCGCCACCATCAGGTCGTGCCGGTCGTGCTGCGCCCGGGTCAGCCGCTGCGCCAGCGCGCGCGTCTCATGATCGTACACATAGGTCAGCGTCGCCACGCACGGTGTGTCGGGCGCCGCCGCGGCGTCCCGATCCACCATGCCGCGGACGATGTCGCGGAACGCCTCCGACCGGCTGGCATAGCCGCGTCGCGCCATCAGCGCGTCCACCGCCGCCAAGAGCTCGTCGTCCATGGTGATGGTGATGCGCTGCATGAGCCCTCCGCTGCTCGAGGATACCGGCAGATGCGCGCCCCACGCGAGAGCCACGGACAACAGACGCGCGCGCCTCGGTTGCCCTCCGGTATGAACAATGGCACTGAAGGTATGACGACGCCGACGAGGACGACCATGCCCGCAGACCCGCAAACCGGATCAGGAACCGCGCTCCACACGCATGTGCGGCCGGGAACGCGGGCGTGGCGCGGCAGGGTCGGCGCGATGTTCGGGGCCCTGCTCATGGCCAACGCCGCCGCCTGGCTCTGGGCCTGGGATGCCTTCGGCGACCGCCCGGCCCTTCTCGGCACCGCCCTCCTCGCCTGGGTCTTCGGCCTGCGCCATGCCGTCGACGCAGACCACATCGCCGCCATCGACAACGTCGTGCGCAAGCTGATGCAGGACGGCCAGCGGCCGATCGGGGTCGGCCTGTTCTTCTCGCTGGGCCACGCCTCCGTCGTGTTCCTCGCCTGCGCCGTGATCGCCGCCACCGCCGCGACCATCCCGCTGGAGGCGGTGCGGGAGGTGACCGGCACGATCGGCACCGCCGTCTCCGCCTCCTTCCTGATGCTCATCGGCCTCGGCAACCTGCTGATCCTCCGGCAGGTCTGGGGGCAGTTGCGGCACGTCCGGCGGGATGGCCGCCTGCCCGCCCAGCCGTTCGATGCCGCCGGACCGCAAGGGCTGCTGACCCGCCTGCTGCGCCCCGCGCTGCGCGCCATCCGCCGGAGCTGGCAGATGTACCCGCTGGGCTTCCTGTTCGGTCTCGGCTTCGACACCGCGACCGAGATCGGCCTGATGGCGATTGCCGCCACCCAGGCGGCCGGCGGACTCCACCCGTGGGAGGTGCTCGTCTTCCCCGCCCTGTTCACCGCCGGGATGACGCTGGTGGATAGCGCCGACAGCATCCTGATGGTCGGCGCCTACGAGTGGGCGTTCGTCGATCCGCTGCGCAAGCTCTGGTACAACCTGACCATCACCGCGGCCTCGGTGGCGGTCGCGCTGCTGATCGGTGGCGTCGAGGCCGCCGGCATGCTCGCGGACCGGCTCTCGCTCGACGGCCCGGCCTGGCGCTTCGTGGCAACGCTGAACGAGGACGTCACCCTCCTCGGATGCCTCGTGATCGGCATCTTCGTGCTCGCCTGGATCGTATCCGCCGGCCTGTATCGCTGGGCGGCGTGGAATGTCCGCCCGGCCACGGCGCAGGACTGATCTGACCGACTCTCGGGAACGTGACCCCGCAAAGGGAGGAAGGCTTTCTAGGGTCCGGGGCAGACGAGAGGCCGGGAATGAACGCCCCCGAACTGCGGAAGAAGGCTGCCGAGGCGCGATCCATGGCGGAGTCGGCACGAGATCCGGCGATTCACGCCTTGCTGCTCGAACTTGCGACCGACCTCGAGCAGGAGGCCGACGATCTCGACCGCCAGCCGAAGGAACGCCGCGCTCACCCCAGGATTCCGGTGCCCGGGCCGCTGGTGCGGATGCGCCGCCTCGACCATCCGGGATTGGCCTTCCTCTCGCTCGCGGACCTCTCGGAAGGCGGAGCCGGGCTGCGCGGCACCCTGGGCTGGCCGGTCGGCACCCCGGTCGAACTCGGCTTCCTCGACGGGAGCGCCACGCTGCGCGGCACGATCGCGCGGATCGCCGACCGGCAGGTCGGGGTGGCATTCGGCACGGCGACCGCCGGCTCGAACACCGGACAGCTCGTCATCGCCCTGACCAGCAGCGAAGGCGCCGTTCGCGAGGCCTGACGGCGATCGGCCTCGCACCTGCCAAGGCCCGTCCCACGCGCGCGGGACGAACGGCGTCAGCCGGCTTCGGGGCCGGACCCGTCCGGATCGGGTGACGGAAGATCCGGCTCCAGCCGGCCGCGCTGGCGACGGCCGATCGCGAGCTCCGTGACCATGCCGTGCAGGGTGCGCAGCTCCTGCTCCGTCACCTCGCCGCGCTGGAACAGGTGGCGGATGTTCCGCACCATCCCCGGCCGCTTCGGCAGGTTGCGCAGGAAGCCGCACGCGTCGAGCTGGTCCACGAGGTGGCGCAGGAAATTGTCGAGTTCGCCCTTGGTCGCGACCCGGCTCTCGTTCGTCATCAGCGCGCGCGGGGCGGTCTCGTCGGCCGCCGTCCACCACTCATAGGCCATCACCATGACCGCCTGGGCCAGGTTCAGGGACATGAAGGCGGGATTGAGCGGGTAACGGACCAGCGCATCCGCCTGCGCCATGTCGTCGTTGTCGAGGCCGGCCCGCTCCGGCCCGAACAGCAGCCCGGTCCGCAGCCCGCGCGCCGCGATGCCGCGCAACTCGTTCGCGGCGCCCCGCGCGGTCAGCACCGGCTTGACGATGTGGCGCGGCCGCGGACACGTCGCGAACACGTGGTGCAGGTCGGCGACGGCGTCCGCCACCGTGTCGTGCAGGGTCAGGCAATCCAGGATCCGGTCGGCGCCCGAGGAGTTCCGCCACGCCTTCTCCTGCGGCCAGCCATCGCGTGGCGCCACCAGCCGCAGGTGGAACAGGCCGCCATTCGCCATCGCCCGCGCACAGGCGCCGATGTTGTCGGCCAGTTGCGGCCGCACCAGGATCACGATCGGCGCGTTGCCGATCGGCGCCAGCGGCGCCCCGCCTTCCCGTCCCGTCATCGCCCGCGTCCGGCTCAGCCCGCGCGCCGCCAGGTGGTGCCCTGGGGACCGTCCTCCAGCACCACGCCCCGCGTCGCCAGCTCCGCGCGGATCGCATCCGCCCGCGCGAAATCGCGCGCCTTCCGCGCCGCGAGCCGTTCGGCGATCGCCGCCTCGATGCCGGCCGCGTCCTCTCCCGCGCCGCGGAACCAAGCCGAGGGCGCGGCCTGCAGCAGCCCCAGCACGTCGCCGGCCGCCCGCAAGCCGCAGGCGGCGTCGAAATCCCCCGCCAGTGCCGCATCCGCCAGGCCGTGCATCGCCGACAGGGCGAGCGGCGTGTTCAGGTCGTCGCACAAGGCCGCCATCACCGCCGCCGGCGGATCGACCGCGCGGATCTCGGGGAATTTCTCGAGCGCGCGATAGAACCGGTCGAGCTCCCGCTTCGCCTCCGCGAGCGCCGCATCCGAGAAGTCCGGGGTGGAGCGGTAATGGGTGCGCAGCAGCAGCACGCGGATCGCCTCCCCGGGCGCACGCGCCAAGGCCTCGCGCAGCGTGATGAAGTTGCCGAGGCTCTTCGACATCTTCTCGCCGTCGACCAGCAGCATGCCGTTATGTACCCAGTAGCGCGCGAAGCTCGCCCCCGGGAAGGCGCACAGGCTCTGCGCCACCTCGTTCTCGTGGTGCGGGAAGATCAGGTCGGTGCCGCCGCCATGGATGTCGAAGCTCTCGCCCAGGTGCTTCCACGCCATGGCGGAGCACTCGATGTGCCAGCCCGGCCGCCCCCGTCCCCAGGGGCTGTCCCATCCCGGCAGCTCCGGCGAGCTGGGCTTCCACAGCACGAAGTCGCCCGGATCGCGCTTGTACGGCGCGACGTCGATCCGCGCGCCGGCGAGCAGCTCGTCCGGGCTGCGGCCCGACAGGCGGCCATAGGACGGGTAGCTGGGCACCGAGAACAGCACGTGGCCCTCGGCCGCATAGGCATGGCCCGAGGCGATCAGCCGCTCGATCACCGCGATCATCTCGGCGATGTGGCCGGTCGCGCGCGGTTCCACATCCGGCGGCAGCGCCCCCAGGGCGGCCATGTCGGCGTGGAAATCCTCGGTCGTGCGGGCGGTGAGCGTGGCGATCGGGATATCCAGCGCGCGGGCCCGCGCATTGATCTTGTCGTCCACGTCGGTGACGTTCCGGACATAGGTCACCCGCGGATAAAGCCGCCGCAGCAACCGCGCCAGCACGTCGAACACCACGACGGGCCGCGCATTCCCGATATGGACGAGGTCGTACACGGTCGGCCCGCACACGTACATGCGCACGTGCTGAGGGTCGATCGGCTCGAACCGCTCCTTCCGGCGCGTGAGGCTGTTGTGCAGGACCAGCGGGTGCATGAGGCCTTGTTCCAGGTGTCGCCGCGCGGAGCAGCCCGACGCGGGACGCGATTTCTCCGCCAAAGCGGTCCGCGAATCAACGCGCCGGATGTCCATTGACAGGCAGCAACCATCAGCGCACATCGGGCCGCGATTGAGAGAGACTCGCAAATGACGGATGCCCCTGTCCTTGCGACGGCCGAACCCTCGACCGCACGCCTCGCCCGCTACCTCGCGGTTTTCGGCCCAGGTCTCGTCGTCATGCTCGCCGACACCGATGTCGGCAGCGTCATCACCGCGGGTCAGAGCGGGGTCCAATGGGGCTACCGCCTGCTGCTGCTGCAGCTTCTGCTGGTGCCAATCCTGTACGTGGTCCAGGAGCTGACCGTGCGGCTGGCGATCTACACCGGTCGCGGTCATGGCGAGCTGATCCGGGAGACGTTCGGTCCGGTCTGGGCCTGGGTCTCGGTCACCGGCCTCGGCATCGCCACACTCGGTGCCCTGCTGACGGAATTCGCCGGGGTCGCCGGGGTCGGCGAGCTGTTCGGGATCCCGCGCGTCGCCAGCCTGTCCCTCGCGGCGATCGGGCTGCTGGCCATCGTGCTGACCGGGTCCTATCGCCGGGTGGAGCGGGTCGCGATGGCGGTCGGCCTGTTCGAGCTGGCGTTCTTCTTCGTCGCCTGGGCGGCGCATCCTGGACTCGGCGCGATGCTGACGGGCGCGGCCGACATCCCCGTGCACGATCCCGACTACCTCTACCTTGCAGCCGCGAACATCGGCGCCGTGATCATGCCGTGGATGGTGTTCTACCAGCAGTCCGCCATCGCGGATAAGAGGCTTGGACCGCAGCACCTCACCGTCGCGCGCATGGACACCGCGATCGGCGCGGTGGTCACGCAGCTGGTGATGGCGGCCGTCCTGATCGCCTGCGCGGCGACGATCGGCCGAACCGCGCCGGGCACCTCCCTGGACAGCGTCGGCGCGATGAGCGAGGCGCTGACGCCGTTCCTCGGCCACACCGCGGGCCGGCTGCTGTTCGGTGCCGGCGTCCTCGGCGCCGGCATGGTGGCGGCGATCGTCGTCTCCCTCGCACTCGCCTGGGGGCTGGGCGAAGTGACCGGATACCGGCGCTCCCTCGAACACCATCCGCTCGAGGCGCGCTGGTTCTACGGCATCTATGCGCTGGCCGTGGTCGCGGGCGCAGTGCTGGTGGCGGTCTGGCCGAACCTCGTCGCGCTGAATGTCGGCGTGCAGGTGATGAATGCGCTGATGCTGCCGCTGGTGCTGGGGTTCCTGATCGCGCTCGCGATGCGCGCATTGCCGGCGGCGCACCGGCTGCGCGGGCCCTATCTGTGGCTGGTGATCGGCGTGACGGCGGCGACCTGCGCCCTGGGCGTCTGGGGCGGCATCGCCGGCGCGCTGGGCTGACACCGTTCCGGCGGTGCCGCCGCGCGCCGATCGGGCCGAGCAGTTTCAGCCTCGCCTCGCCTCCGGATCGTTCCCCGACCGCTCATCCCGTGTCCGGCGTGCCGAATGGGCGGAAAAACGCTGCGAATTGTGATGCCACCGGGGGCGCTCCGCTCCGTTCACGAACTGGCGGTGCGCGGCACCGCTTCACGAAACGAGGACGTAGTGTGATGGCAGAGCAGCGACATGTCGCCAATCCGGGCAATTTCGCCGCGGATCGCGAGCGGGCAGCGCGCGCCGGCCATATCGGCGGGCAACGAAGCTCGGGGAACTTCGCACGGGATCCCGCGCGAGCCGCCGAAGCCGGCCGGAAAGGCGGGCAGCGCAGCCATGGCGGAGGCGGATCGGCCAGGCGTGAGAAGGCCGGAACGAGCTCCGACACCGGCGCGCCGCCGCAGCAATCGTCGGACACGACCGACCGGCACGCGACCTGACGATCAATGCTGCCGAACGGTCGAGCTGCCGGAGTCCCGCCGGCGGCTCGATCGGCGTTCACGCCAAAGGACAGGAGCCCGACATGCCGCAAGACACCACCCAGCCTGCCGCCACCGGTGCGGTGCTGCACCAGGTACGCGCCCACTTCGCCACCCCCGAGAAGCTGCAGGACGCCGTCAGCCGCCTCGGCATGGCCGGCTTCGACCGAGCGGACATGAGCCTGCCAAACCATGTGCCGGCTGGTGAAGCGACGCCGGGGACGGCTGCCCGCCCCGTGAACACCGAAGAGGATGCGCGCCAGCAGCGCGCCCTGCATGCCGGCACGGCCGCCGCCGCGGCGGGCATGGCCGCTGCCGGCATCGTCGTCGCGACCGGGGGCGCCGCGCTACCCGCGCTGGCGGCCGCGGTCGCGGCCGGCGGTGCGGCGGGGGGCGGCATGGCCGCGGTCACCAGCGCCGTCACCGGCAGCGAACAGACCACGCGGGAAATCGACGCCGAACATGGCGAGCTCGAGCTCGCGGTGCGGGCACCCACGGAGGAGAAGCGCAACCGCGCGGAGGGGATCCTGCGGGAGGCCGGCGGACAGCGTCTCGAACGGTTCTGACGTCCAGAAGTTCGCTGTAGAGAACACGAGGTCTTGCGAAGCCGCCAATCGAACGCAAGACCTCGTCCCGCGCTTCATCGGCGTGCGGTTCGACCGCAAGCCCCGACCGCGAAGCACATCGGCGGCGACCGACCCACTTCCTGCGCTCCGCGACGCAGCCGCCGTTCAACCGCGCGGCACGCGGCAGGAGCCTTTCGAAACGACGAGGATATCATGGCCGCATCGAAGAATCTGACCGACCTCCTGCTGGTGTTCATGCAGGATATCTATTACGCCGAACGACAGATCACCAAGGCGCTGCCGAAGATGGCCAAGGCCGCGCAGAGCGAGAACCTCAAGCAGGCGTTCCTGCATCACCGCGAAGAGACGCAGGGCCAGATCGAGCGTCTGCAGAAGGCGTTCGAGGTGCTTGGCAAGCGCGCGCGGGGCCAGACCTGCGAGGCGATCAACGGCCTGATCGAGGAGACCGAGGAAGTCATCGAGGAGTTCCCCGAGGGCAGCGTGCGTGACGCCGGCCTCGCCGCCTGCGCACAGGCCGTGGAGCACTACGAGATGGCGCGCTACGGCACCGTGGTCGCCTGGGCCAAGGCCGCCGGCCAGCAGGAAATCGTCAAGCTGATGGAGGAGACGCTGGCTGAGGAGAAGAAGGCCGACCAGCTGCTCAACCAGCTCTCCAACAAAGAGCTGAACCAGAGCGCGGCGAAGCAGGCCGCCTGACGCCAGCCTGCCTGACGTGAATGGAGTGGGGACCGCGGAGCGCAGGCTTCGCGGTCCTCGCCGTCTCAGGCCCCCGCTTCGCCTCGGCCTGCGCCATCGCGCCGCTTCGCCATCACGCCTGCGCGCGCGAAGGCGGCGCGAGGATTGGCAGGGACCATCTGCCCGTTCATGGTCCGAAATGGCGGTTGGGCAATCCGACAGACCAGGAGTCCAGGATGCTGCGTGAAGACCCGCATGGGACGGCCGGCCTCCGCGCCGCCGACTTACGATTCCAGGAGGTGCGGGCCGCGACCGAGGCCCTGGTGGTCGCCCTGTCCGACGAGGACCAGTGCGTCCAGTCCATGCCCGATGCGAGCCCGGCGAAATGGCATCGGGCCCACACGACTTGGTTCTTCGAGACCTTCGTGCTGGCCCCGCACGTGCCCGGCTACCGCCCCTACGATCCGACCTTCGGGTTCCTCTTCAACTCCTATTACGAGTCGGTGGGGGCGCGGCATCCAAGGCCGATGCGCGGCATGCTGACCCGTCCCTCGGCGACCGAGGTCGGCCGATATCGCGCGCATGTCGACGCCGCGATGCAGGATGCGCTCCCGCATCTCCCGCAGGCAGCCCTGGGACTGGTGGAACTCGGCCTGCAGCACGAGCAGCAGCACCAGGAGCTGCTGATCACCGACGTGCTCCACCTGTTCGCGCAGTCGCCCCTTCTCCCCGCGATGCTGCCCGACTGGCGCCCGCCCCCGACCGCCGCCCCGCCCACCCGGTTCGTCGACCTTCCGGAAGGTGCGGTGACGATCGGCCACCAGGGATCCGGCTTCTGCTTCGACAACGAGCAGCCGCGCCACCCGGTGCTGCTGCATGGCGGCAGCATCGCGACGCGGCTGGTGCGCAACGCCGAGTGGCTGGCCTTCATGCAGGACGGCGGGTACCGCACGCCGACATTGTGGATGTCCGACGGCTGGGCGGCGGCGCAGGCCGCCGGCTGGACGGCGCCGCTGCATTGGCACCGGGGCGAGGACGATCACTGGTACCAGTTCGGGCCGTCGGGCCTCCATCCGCTCGACCCGGAGCAGCCGGTGCGCCACGTGAGCTGGTACGAGGCGGACGCGTTCGCCCGCTGGTCCGGCGCCCGCCTGCCGACGGAGGCGGAATGGGAAGCCGCGAGCGCCCTGCCCGACATGGAGGAGCTGACCGGCCATGTCTGGCAATGGACCGCCAGCGCCTACGCGCCGTACCCCGGCTATCGCGCGGCCCCTGGGGCCGTCGGCGAGTACAACGGCAAGTTCATGGTCAACCAGTTCGTGCTGCGGGGGAGCTCCTTCGCCACGCCGGCCGGACATACGCGACCGACATACCGCAACTTCTTCCATCCCGATCGCCGCTGGCAATTCACCGGGCTCCGCCTCGCGCGGCTGTCCTGAGCAGGAGATCCGCCATGCCCGACGACGCCTGGTCCGTCCGCGGCGTTCCCGACCCGGCCGTCCTGCGGCTCGCGCTCGACGGTCTCGGGGCCACGCCGAAAACGTTGCCGCCGCAACTATTCTACGACGAGGAAGGCTGCCGCCTCTTCTATGCCATCACCGCCCTGCCGGAATACTACCTGACGCGCACGGAAGGCGCCCTGCTGCGGGAGATCGCGCCACGGGCCGCGGACTGGCTTCAGCCCGGCGCGACACTTGTGGAATACGGCGCGAGCCACGAAGCGAAGGCCAAGCTGCTGCTCGCCGGCCGATCGGCTGGCCGCGCGACGTTCGAGACCTATGTCGCGATCGACGTCGCGAGAGCGGCGCTGTCCGAGATGGGCGCACGGCTGCGCCAGGAGTTCCCGCAGCTGCGCTTCATCCCGATCGAAGCGGATTTCGAGCAGCCGCTCCTCCTGCCGCCCGATCTTCCCGCCGCCGCGAAGCTGGGGTTCTTCCCCGGCTCCACGATCGGCAATCTCGATCCCGTGGGCCGACGTCGTTTTCTGGCCCAGGCGCGCGAAACACTCGGCCACGATGCGGCCTTTCTGCTGGGCGCCGATTTGCGCAAGCCGGAGTCCGTGCTGATCCCGGCCTATGATGACGCAGCGGGCGTGACCGCCGCGTTCAACCGCAACCTGCTGGTCCGCCTCAACCGGGAGGCAAACGCGGAGTTCGATCCGGACAGCTTCGATCATCGTGCGATCTGGAATGCGGCGGAGGGGCGGATCGAGATGCACCTCGTGAGCCGCCACGCGCAGACGGTGCGCGTCGGTTCGGCCCACGTCAGCTTCGCCGCGGGCGAGACGATCCACACGGAGAACAGCTACAAATTCACCCCGGACGATATCGCCGGCCTCGCCGCCGATGCGGGCTGGCGATTGCAGGACAGCTGGACGGATGCGGAGGCGCGGTTCGGCCTGTTCCTGCTGAAGGCGATCTGACGCAGGCGCTGACGCGACCTTACCAGCCCTGCGCCGCCGCGACGTGATGCGGGTGATGCCGCGACCGGTCGCGCATCGTGCCGATCCGGCGATGCGCAACCGGTCGCGGCAACGGACGTTCGGCCGATGCACAACGCGCCGGCCGCTCCACCCCGGCCCCGCATGATGTTCCCCATGGGAGGCACTTCAACGACATGCGGCCCGTTACGGCAGGAACTACCTGCCGTAACGGGCCGTGATCGAACTCGGGTTCTAGCCTGAGCGCGCTGTCGTCGAAGGGCGGTGTTCAGGCCGCCTTCTTCTGCTCGCCCGTGAGATACGTGCGCAGTTGCAGGCGGGCGCGATGAACACGGCTCTTCAACGTGCCGATCGCGCAACCGGTCGCTTCGGCCGCGTCCTCGTACGACTTTTCTTGCAGCACGATCATGAACAATGCCTCGCGCTGATCGGTGGGTAGCCGATTCAGGGCCCAGCCGAGTTCGCGCAAAGCCGTGCGATCCTCGTGCGCCGCGGGCACCGGAAGGTCGGGCATCGAGTCCATGTCGGTGAACTCGCGCCGGTTCCGCACGCTGCTGATGAAGTGGTTGATCATGATGCGATGCACCCAGGCGGAAAAGTTCGTTCCGGGCACAAAGCAGTCTCTCGCGACCAGAGCCTTGGTCGCAACGTCTTGGGTCAGATCCTCCGCGGCAGCTCGATTCCGGGTCAGCGCGAGTGCCCACACTCGCATCTTCGGCAGAAAGGAGATCAACTGCTCTTGAAATTCCTGCGACATCAGTGATGTCTCCTGATCGTCAGCCCGTTGCCTCCGTCCACACTTGTGGCGCGCATTTCAAAGCGGCAACCCGACTGACGGGACGGTGATGGCGTTTCGACCCGCGCTTCCGGTTCCGTGATCGCGATCCTTTTCGCGCCTGGCCCTTCGACGCGCCCGCTCACGAAATGCGGAGCACCTCCTTGCGGAATCCCGCTGCGCCGCGGCGGAGAACATGGTACGTCCGATCGGCGGCAGGCCCGCCATCCCTTCGCCACGCGGACGACCGATACACGCGGGCGATGGGCACACGTGCACGATGGACACGGGCGGCGCATGACGCGGTGCAACGCCCAGGCGACGAGGACAAAGAGACGAGACTGTCATGATTCGGTATGTGCTGGCGGGCATGGCGACGGTGGCCGGTTTTGTGCTGCTGTTCCTCGGCTCGTTCGGCGGTTCCCCCGTGCCGGTCGGCGCACGGGACAATGGCGGAAGAGTTGCGGTCGCTCAGGGCGGAACGCCGGGCGAAACGGTCGATTCGTTGCGCGAGCAACTGGCACGCGCGCGTCAGGACCTGGCTGCGCTCGAGGCGCAGAAGCAGGCGGATGGGTCTTCCGCGCCCGCTCCGGACGATGCGGCTGCGCGCAACCCGGCGCCCGCGGCCGGCGCTTCGTCGCAATCTCCGGCCCCAAGCACGCAAGGCGCCGCGGTTTCCGGGACCGCGGCAGGCGGACGCGTGCCGCCCCACGCCGCGGGGGCTCAACCGCCCGCCGCTACCGCCGACGGCACGGCAGGTCACCGACCGGCCGCCCCCGCCGAGGAGGCCGCGCCCGCGGTGGCGAAGGCGGCGAAATCCACCGATCGTGCAACGTCGTCCACTGCCTCCGACGATCCGTCGCCGTCGCAGCAGGCGCGTGGCAGCGAGCCGACGCAGCCCTTCGGGTTCCCGCGCAACCGCTCGGACGCCCGTGCGGCGACGCCCCCGCAGCGCCCGACGCGGGAAGCCGCCGCGCCGGCGCCCCGCGACGTGCCACCGCAATCCCCCAGCGCCCCTTCGGCCGCGGATGACGTCGTCGAGCGCTTGCGTCGGGACGCCGTCGTCTCGCCCGCCCCGCGCGTGACCCCCCCGTTGCCGACGGCGCTCCCGCAGATGCCGGCGCCGCGCGCCGGTCCCCATCGCATCCCGACGGAGGAGCGGCTTGCCGATGCGCGGCTCGCTGTCCTGGAGGGCCGGGTCGAGGACGCGCGCCGCTTCCTGCAGGCTGCCCAGGTGCAGCTCGTCTTCCAGCCGGTCGACCCGAATGACTCGCCGCCCCCCGCGAGTCTCGCCTCCGGGCCGGTCGGGCAGGCCCTCGTGGCCCTAGGTTATGGCGATCGTGGCCGTGCGCTCGTCGCGATCGACCAGGCGATCGGTGTTCTGAACGGCCTTGGCCGCCTCGGGTCGGCCCCCGGCCAGCAGGCGGATGCGGGCCGTGGGCCCCTGCCTTTGCCAACCCCGCGCTCGTGGCCGTGAACGCCGCGTCACTCTCAGTTTATCGTTTGAACGGCCCTTTCCAGTATTAGCCCGTCGAGTCCTGCGCTAAACTATCCCAACCACGCAATAAACCAATCGTGAGGCTCGCCTTTGTAGGGTGTTTCTGCCGCGGTCCTGCGGCTATTCGCACGAAGTCCGATGCTCCAAGTCGCAAGTACCATCGCGTGTTCACGCGTTCGGGACCCTGCGCGTCAGTTCCACTTTTTACCCCCACCCGGGTCGAGCGGGAGAATGAGAACAATGGCTGCGATGACGCTTTCGAACGGCCGCCGGGCGGCCTTGCGCGACAGGCTGCGGACGAGCACCAGCTGGCGCATGTTGCCGACCCTTGCACCGGCCGTGGGTGCGCTCATGGCGCTGGCCGCCTGCTCCACCGTCCCCGGTAACCTTCCGGAGGCGCCTTTGGTTCCGACGCAGGCGTCCGGCCCCGTCGAGCCGCTGCCGCCCTATCGGATCCAGGTCGGCGACGTGCTGGAAGTCCGGCTGCTGCTCAACCCGGAACTGAACGAGGAAGTCACCGTCCGCCCCGACGGTCACATCTCCACGACCGTGGTGCCCGACCAGGTCGCCTATGGCCGCACGATCGAGGAGCTGTCGACGGCGCTCCGCCGCGACTACTCGCATGACCTGCAGAACCCGCGTGTCTCGGTGGTCGTGAAGTCGTTCGCGCCGACCCGCGTCTATGTCGGCGGCGAGGTGAACACGCCGGGCGAGTTCATCACGGTGGGCCCGACGCTGACCCTGTCCCAGGCGCTCGCACGCGCCGGCGGCGCCAAGCTCAGCAGCGACGACTCGCGCATCTTCATCATCCGCCGCGGCGCCGGCGACCGGCCGCAGTTCCTGTCCACGCGCTACCTCGACGTGATGCACGGCAACGATCCGAACGCGGACGTGCGGCTCGCGCCCTACGACGTGGTCTACGTGCCGAAGTCCGGCATCGCCGAGGTCTACAAGTGGTATAACCAGTACATCCAGCAGTTCGCGAACCCGAGCTTCGGGTTCTCGTATCTGGTCAATCCGACGGATACGACGTCGACGGTCATCTCGCCCGCCGGGCGCTGAGCCGAACCGGCCGGCGCGCGCCGGCCCACCGGGTTGCTCCTTCCCGCGTCGCGTCCGATCATCGGCGCGAAACGCGGGGAGGAACGCAATGCGGTTGAAGGACAAGGTGGCAATCGTCACCGGCGGCGCGCACGGCATGGGCGAGGCGGAGGCGCGGCTGTTCGCCCAGGAGGGAGCAGCCGTCGTCATCGCCGACGTGCTGGAGGAGCGGGGCGAGGCAGTCGCCGCCGATATCGCCGCCGGTCAGGGGCGTGCCCGCTTCATCCGCACCGACGTGAGCGCCGAGGCCGACTGGCAGCGCCTGATCGCCGAGACGATCGCGACGTACGGCAAACTCGACATCCTGGTGAACAACGCCGGCATCAGCGGCAGCGCCGTCGGCAGCGATCTCTCGCTCGAAGGCTGGAACAAGCTGATGGCGATCAACGCCACGGGCGTGTTCCTGGGCACCACGCTCGCCGCGCAGGAAATGGCGAAGACCGGCGGCGGCGCCATCGTCAACATTTCGTCCATCATGGGCTTCATCGGCAGCGCGGAGGGCCATCCCGGCTACGCGGCGTCGAAGGGCGCGGTGCGGCTGCTGACCAAGAGCGCCGCGGTGCGCTGGGGGCCGCAAGGCGTGCGGGTGAACTCCGTCCACCCCGGCTACATGCCGGCGATGCTGCACGGCACCAACGCGGGCGGCCGCGCGGCGAAGATCCCCGCAACCCCGCTGCGCCGCCTCGGCGAGCCGATCGACGTCGCGTATGGCGTGCTGTTCCTCGCCTCCGACGAAGCGGCCTTCATCACCGGCACGGAGCTGGTGATCGACGGCGGCTACATCGCACAGTAGACAACGACCGATCCGAGGGAACGAGACGACATGATCAAGGTGCCCACGCAGCAGCTCCCTGGCGTTTATCACCGCCGCATCGGCGACATCGTCGTGACCGCGCTGTCCGACGGCTATCTCGACGGCGCGATGTCGGTGCTGCGCAACATCGACGTCGAGGACTCGACCCGCATGCTGCATGACCGGTTCCTGCCGGCACGGCGGACCTCGGTGAACTGCTATCTGGTGTATTCCGCCGGCCGCCTCGCCCTGATCGAGACCGGGTCCGGCGACTACCTGCTGCCGACCGCCGGCAAGCTGCAGCAGAACCTGATGGCCGCGGGAGTCGACCCGGCGGACATCGACACCGTGCTGCTGACGCACATGCACCCCGACCACTCGGCCGGGCTGACCGACCCGAAGACCGGCCAGAAATTCTTTCCCAACGCCGAACTGGTGGTGCACCAGAACGAGCCGAAGCACTGGCAGGACGACGGCGCGATGAGCCGCGCGACCGATCGGGAGAAGAAGCTCTACTTCGCCTGCGCGCGGGAACAGATCGCGCCCTATCACAACGTGACCCGCACCTTCGACGGCGAGACGGAGGTCTTCCCGGGTGTCCACTCCGTCCCGCTGCACGGGCACACGCCGGGACATTCCGGCTACATGATCAGCTCCGGCAAGGACAGTCTGCTGATCTGGGGCGACATCACCCACGTGCCCGACATCCAGATCCCGCGTCCCGAAGTGACGATCGAGTTCGACACCAACCCGGACCAGGCGATCGCGACGCGGCGGCGCATCCTGGACCAGGTGGCGACCGACCGGCAGCTGGTGGCCGGCATGCACGTCCACTTCCCGGGCTTCATCCACGTGGCGAAGTCGGGCGACGGCTACGTCATGGTCCCCGAACCGTGGGACCAGGCCTTCGGCGGGTGACACCGGCGCTGCTGCTGGCCTCGGCGGCCTCCGCCGCGGCCTACACGCTGACCCCTGGTCCCGGCTTTCTTGCCGTGCTGGGGATCGGGGCCAACCAGGGGCGGCGGGCCGGCGCGTTGTTCCTGGGGGGACACCTGGTCGGCGACGTGGTCTGGGCGTCCCTCGCGCTGACCGCGATCATCGGCGCGCGGTCCTTCGGGACGCTGCCCTTCGACCTCCTGGGCCTCGTCTGCGGCCTCTACCTCGCCTGGCTCGGCATTCGCGCCATGCGGGTGACGCGGGACGCGAGCGGGCGGCTGTCGACCGACCCACGACGCCCGCTGCTGCGCGGGCTGGCGTTCGGATTGTCGAACCCCAAGGCCTATCCAGTGGCGGTCGCGATGTTCACGGCGCTCCTGGCCGGCGCCGCCAACACGCTCGACTGGTCCGCGTTCCCGCCCCTGCTCGCCGCCGCGTTCGGCGGGTTCCTGCTGGCGGACCTGGTGCTGATCGCCCTGGTCGGCGCGGGCGCGGTGCGGCGGTTCTACCGCGCGCATGCGCTGTGGGTGACGCGCGCCTCCGGCGTGCTGTTCCTGGGCTTCGGAGTGCATGCGATTGCCTCGGCGGGTCCGGGGCTGCTGCGGCGGGTCTAGGCGGCGCGCCAGGACGGCGGATCGGTCACGGGGACGCACCGCCCCTCCCTCCCCGTCATCCGCGGGCTCGACCCGCGGATCGCTCCGGCACGGGCCTCGGCTCACATGGCGCAGGGTGCCGGTGGGGGTCGCCGGGTCGAGGCCCGGCGATGACGGCGGGGCGGCGAATCCCGGACGGCGGGGGCAGCGGATCCCTGACGGCAGGGGGGGCAGAGCATCGCTGACCGCGGGGCCAGCCGATCGCAAATGACGGGCGTCGTCGCGCGTCAGCCGAACGCGCCGACCTCGTGGGTGACGGCGGTCGCGATCTCCCGGACCATGCCGAACAGGCGGCGCATCGGCTCGAAGATCTCGCGGTGCTCGCGCGCGTAGGCGGCGGACCGGCGTGGCGCGGCGGGCTCGCCGTAATCCGCATCCACCGCCGGATCGGGCGCCGCGGGAAAGATCTCGCTCAGCAATTGCAACGAGGGCTCGATGTCCAGCCGCAGGATCGCGGCTTCCAGCACCGGGCGCGTCACGCCATGGCGCGGTGAGAAATCGGAGATCTCCGTCGCCAGCAGCCAGATCCGCTGGATCAGCGCGAGGCGCAGCGCGTGTAGCAGCACCTCCCGCGTCTTCATGTGCGGGGCTTCGGGCCAGGCACCTCGCAGCGCCAGATGATCGGCGGAGATGCGACGGAACATGGACTGCGCCTCGGCCCAGATGCCCAGCCGCTCCAGCGCGCGGGCCACGCCGACCAGCGCCTCCCGCCGGCCCGGACGCTTCGTGTGGGCCGCGCGGTCGAGCCAGGTGCCGGGATCGAGCGTCGCGATCACCGCGCGCAGCACGTCGATGTCGGAATGCGCCAGGGCGTGCGCGGCGAGGTCGAGCGCGCGATGGAAGCGGCGGCTGGCGTCGCGCAGCTCCGGGAAGGTCTCGGGATGGCGCGCGGCCGCGGCGCCGATCCCGTGCAGCGTGTTCGCGCACCAACCGAGTTGCTGCAGGATCGCGTTGTTCGGGATGGCGCGCAGCTCGCGCGGGTGCCGGATGCGTGCATTGCCCGCCATGCCATCCGATTGCCGCGCGGCGGGGCGGGAGCCCGTGCGGTCGAACAGCGCGGGCCCGAAGGCCCCCAGCAGCGCGCCGTAGCCGGCATCCTCCACCAGGCCGCCCATTGCGCTCTGGATGGTGGCGAAGAAATCGGCCGCGAAATCCGGGTCGGCATAGACCGGGTCCTCGATCGGACCGGCGGCCGGATGGTAGGTCTGTTCGGCGATCCGCGTGATCGTGGCGAGCGCCAGTTCCGGCGTGCCGAACAGCAGGTAGCCGTCGCCCCCTTGGAACGCGCTCTCCTCCCGCACTGCGAGGCCGGCCTTGTTCAACGCCTGCCGCGACGCGGTGGGCGAGAGGTATTTCAGCCGGTCGGCGAGAGAACCGGGATGCGCCCCGCGACCGATGCTCTCGCCATGCGTGTCGAACAGGATCACCTCGACCCCGGTCACGCCGTGGCGCTCGAGCGTCTCCCCGATCTTCAGCCGCAACCGCTCGATCAGGTAGGAGGCGGCGAGCTGCCCCACATAGCGGCCTGAATCCGAGTAGCCGAACTGCAGCGCGAGCCGGCCCGTGCGGCGGAGGTAGTCGCGGTAATGCGGGCTGCGCAGCGCCTCGTCGAGCACGTGGGCGCCGCGCTCCAGCGCCTCCGCCGTCTCGAACAGCGGACTGATCTCGATGTGCTGCTCGATGCCGAACAGCCGCGCCAGCCACAACGCGGCGAGCAGCGTGTAGCCCGTCTCCGTCTCCGCGATCAGGAAGCGCACTGGCACCGATCCATCGACGTGCTTCACGATCTGCGCGACCGTCATCATGAGGCGCGCGGCCGAGGCCTGTTCGGACAGGAGCCCGCCGAAATCCACCGCCTCCGGCTCCACCGTGTCCAGCGCGGTGTTGATCGCGGCGAACAGGGCGCGGCGGTGCGACGGATCCTCGGGCGGGTCGGCGATGCCGATCCGCTGGCGCACGACGTTGTGGAGCTGCGCCGCGTTGAGCCGGGTGTGGGTGTGCGCGAGGGCGAGCCCGTGTGAGACGAGGCCGGCGCGGGCGACCGTCAGCGCGAGCTTGTCGTCCTCGGGCGCGGCGGCGATGGCCTCGGCGAACAGCGGCAGCAGCGGTTCGGGCGTGACCAGCGCGATGTCGCGCTGCCCGATCAGGGCCTGGGCGAACCGCGCGACCGCGCCCCCGTCCTGCCCGGCGGGGCAGGCGGCGTGCTGCGCCGTCACCGCCTCGAGCGCTTGCTGCACACGGTCGGCAAGTGCCGCGGCGCTCTGCAGCGGCGCGAGCTGGGCGTGCAGCCGCGCAAGCTGCAGCCGCTTCATCTCCAGCCGCAGCCGCAGCGTGTCCCACCAGCCGATATCGGTGCGCCCGTCGGTGTCGTAGCCGACCCAGCTCGAGAGGATGACCGGGCGCGGCGCGAGGTCCGTCCAGCGATCCGGCCAGGCGGTGCGCGCCGTGGTGATCAGCGCCGCGTTGAACCGGTCGACCGCGTCGCGTCCATGCGCGATCGCGGCCACCGCCTGCGCGAACTCGTCCTGCAGGGTGATCGAGGGCGGCCGGTGGGAGTCGAAGCGGCGGGAGGGACGGCCGCTCGCGGTGTCGGCCAGGGCCTGGCCCACGGGCAGCGGCAGGGCGAACGTCGGATGCGCCGTGAAGACGGCGGCGAAGCGGGTGCGCTCGACCAGCGCGCGGTATTCCGCCCAGCGGACCGGACTGTCGTTCGGGTCCGGCCGCAGGAGGTGGCGTGCAAGGTCCGCCAGCACCGCCTCGTTGGCCGCCGGATCGATCCCGCCGACATAGGTCGCGAGGCGTGCCGCGCGGTCGTCGAACGCGGCGTCGCGCAAGTGGCGGATCAGTGCCTCGATCGCCTCGTGGGTCAGCTCCCCGGTGTCCATGCGCCGGGTGATGGCGAGGGCGACCAGCAGGACGGGGTTGCCGAACGGATCCTCGTCGGCGCGCGCGCCCAGCCGCGCCGTGAGGTCAATGAGATCCTCGGCGAGGGCGGCGGCGCGGTCCAGATCAGCATCCATGCCGCGGGATCGTGCCGGGTTTTGTGCGGCGCAGCAACAGCGATCCGCACCGGATGCCCACGCCGTGTCCTGCGCCGCGCCGTGACGGGGAACCGGCCGCGCGGCTGTGGGTCGGGGGGAGCGGGCGGAGGGGATCCGGTCCACGATCCGGAGCGCCACCATCTTTCGGCGCGCCACGGGCAGTCTGTATTCCGCCAAGAAACAACGGAATGTTTGCAAGAAACAAGGAAAAACATTGACCACCCGGCAGATTTTTGGGCAGTCCCCGAGGGGCAGTCAGGAGATATAGCGCGCCATGGTGTCTCGGTTCTTCCAAGGCTCGATTGCTGCCTGGTACGACCCGGCGAGCTGGTCGCCAAGCGGCGTGCCGCAGGACGGAGACCTGGCGACCATCGCCGCCGGCACCGCCACGATCAGCGCCGCGGACGCCCTCGCCAACGGCCCGTTCGGCGACATCCAGGTCGCGATCGGCAGCACCGTATCCGCCACCCCGGCCGGCCTCTCCGTCGCCGATGAGGGTTTCGGCACCGGCTTCGTCCTCGACGCGACCGGGGCGGCCCAACTCACCCTCACAGGATCGGTGAGCTACGCGGGAACCCTCCTCGCCACCGCGCCGGGCGCCGCGCTCGCGATCGACGTGGTGCCGGACGCCGGGACGACTGGGATCCTGTCCCTCACCGGGTCGGTGCTGGTCGACAACGGGGACCAGGTCACGATCAACGGCGGCACGATCGTGGATGGCGGCGTCATGACCGTCCGATCGGGCACGCTGACCCTGGGCAGCGGCAGCGTGCTGCAAGGCGCGGGCACCATCGTCGTGGGCGCGGCTGGCGTGGTCCGGCTGGACGGCACCGTCGCATCCGGCGTCACGATCGCCTTCGAGGGCGTGGGCGGCACGCTGCAGATCGGCGACCCGCTCGCCTTCCAGGGCAGCGTCGTGAACTTCCTCAAGGGCGACGGCATCGACCTGCTGAACGCGCCCTCGGACAAATGGTCCTACAACACCGGCACGGCCACCCTCACCGTCTCGGGCGGCGATGCCAGCTCGAGCAATCCGCTGGTCGCGCGATTCGGCCTGACCAGTTCGGTGCCGCTGACCCGGCAGCAGATCTTCGTGGGCGACGACGGAGCCGGCGGGTCGCAGGTGCAGATCGTCGACATCCGAACCTGGGCCGTTGCCGCGGGCGACTGGTTCGACGCCGACAACTGGACGACGGCGGGCACGCTGTCGCCCAACTCCTACCCGCTGCCCGGCGACACCGCGATCATCTCCGCCGGCACGGCCACGATCACCACCGCCGGTTTCGCGCAGCACGGCGTGCTGGATGACGGGGTGATCCTGCTGAACGGAACCAGCGCCGACCTCGTGCTGGGCAGCGGGACGATCGGGCCGGACCTGACGATCGCGGTCTCCGCCTCGCACGACGTCGGCACCCTCGCGGTGCGCGGCAGCGTCACGTCCGACGGCACGCTGCGATCGACCGGAGTCGGGTCGACGCTCCTGCTGGACCTCGCGGGAGACGGCACGACGCAAGGCCAGTTCGTGAACGGGGTTTCGGCCCAGGTGGTGATCGGCTGGGAATCCGCGCTCTCGGTCGAGGGTGGGGAGCTAACCAATCTCGGCCGGATCGTGCAGAACGGCGCGATGACCATCGCCGCCGGCGCGACGCTCGACGGCAGCGGCCTGGTCGAGATGGACACGCAGGGCTCCACTCTCACGGTCGCTGGCACGGTCGGGCCGCAGCAGCAGGTCTCGATGTATCAGAACGTGATCGTCGTGGCGCCGACCGGCCGCTTCCTCGGCACGATCGAAAGCTTCGGCAACGGCGACACGATCGACCTGCAGGGCGTCAGCGCCACCAGCGCGACGTTCGACGACGATGCCGACGTCCTGACGCTGTGGAACGCCGGCACCGCGGTCGCGCAGCTCGCGATCGCGGGCGATTACGCCAGTGCCGATTTCGGGCTGAGCGCCGATGGTTCGGGCGGCGTGCTGGTCACCGACGTCAATCCCGTGACCCAGGACCTGTTCTATACCACCCTGCCCACGCCGGCGGTGTTGTCCGCCGGAGAGTCGACCACCCTCCGCCACCTGCTGATCCAGTCCTTCGGCACCGACTACGCGCGCACCATCACCCAGGTGCAGGTGAGCAGCCCGAGCCAAGGGGACCTCAGCTATTTCTCGTACTGGGATCCAAACGAGCCCGCCCTGCCCTATTGGACGCTGAACGGGACACGTGTGCCGGCGGATGCGGCCCTGACGGTGCAGGCGGCCGATTTCGACAAGGTGGATTACGTCGCCGGCAACCTGATCTGGGCGGGCGCGGACATCCAGGTCACCACCGCGACCGAGGGCGGCCAGGCGGCGTATACGCTCGCCTACCAGATCAACACCTTCCCGACCGCCTGCGCCCAGCCCAGCCTGCGATCGGGCGCGCCGACCGCGCAGGACGTGGTCAATGCCGCGACCGCCTTCGCCGCGCTCTACAGCAACGCCCCGAACACCGAGGACTGCTTCAACATCGCGCACGAGGTCGCCGCCGCGGCCGGGGCGAGCATGGTCTACCAGACCTGGAGCACCGATCCCACGCAGAACGTCGCCGGCGGGTTTTGGCGGATCCACTATGCCGCGCCGCAGGACGGCAGCGCCGTGGCCAACTGGAGCACGCTGGTCGAGGCCGGCGACATCCTACGCATCGGCTGGGCCGACAATGGCGGCCCGCACTCCTTCACCATCCTGCAGGGTCTCGATTCCAGCGGCTCGATCACCGTCTTCGACAACGTCGCGACCGGCATCCCCAGCGGCTACGAGGCGATCGGCATCCACGGAATGCAGTACTGGACGGAGACGGACCCGGCCGACATCACGATCTTCCGGCTCGATCCGAACGCGCTCTACCTGGTCGACGACGTCACGAGCGATGGGCAGATCGTCCAATCCCTGACCAACGCCATCATGCAGGGCACCACGTTCTCCGACCTGATCATTCCCGCGGGGGCGAACGGCACGATCGTGACGGGCCTCGGCGCCGACGTCGTCGCCGGCGCAAGCGGCATCCTGAACGGGGCGACGATCCTGGATTTCGGCATCGGCGACACGATCGCACTGACCGACCTCGATCTCGCCGGGAGCAGCATCAGCTACGACCCCACGGTCGGCCGCCTCGCGGTTAACCAGGGCAATGTGCTGGTCGACTCGATCCTGCTGCCCACGAACCTGGCGGGCTCGCTCGCCATCGAGAGCATCGGCGGCACCGCGGGCCTGGATGGCGGGCTTCTCGGCACGCTGTATCCGACGCTGTTCACCAACCCTGAGGCGGACGGGCTCGCGATCACGCTGGTGACCTGCTTCGCGGCCGGCACCACGATCCGGACGCCGAACGGGCCCGTGCCGGTCGAGCATCTCCGGGAGGGGGAGGAGGTGACCTGCATCGATGGCGTCGCGCGGCCGATCGGCTGGATCGGGCGGCGCAGCATCGACGTCACCCGCCATCCCGCCCCGGGTTCGGTGCTGCCGATCCGGATCGCGGCGGATGCGTTCGGGCCGGCCCAGCCGGAGCGGCCGCTGCTGCTCTCCCCCGATCACGCGGTCCATGTCGACGGCGTGCTGATCCCGGTCAAGCACCTGGTGAACGGCGGCAGCATCGCCCAGCTCTCCACGCGGGACATGCCGGCGGTGCACTACCTCCACCTGGAGCTCGCGCGGCATCACGTGGTGTTCGCGGAGGGGATGCCGGTGGAGACGTATCTCGACACCGGGGATCGCGGGCGGTTCGCCAATGCGCCCGGGCCGGTCGCGCTGTTCCCGGATTTCGCGAGCCGCGTCTGGGAGGCCGAGGGCTACGCGCCCCTGGTGGTCACCGGGCCGCGGCTGGACGCCGTGCGGCGGCGGCTCGCGAAGACGGGATCTTCCCGCAAGACGGCACCTCGTCGCGCGGCCGCCTGACTGCCGAACGCGAACGCGCCGGGGCACCCGTCCCCGGCGCGTTCCAACACGGCTTGGCTCCTGTCGACGGCTCAGCGCATCGACGGCTCAGCTCGTCTCGACGGCTCAGCCCATCAACGGCTCAGCCCTTGTCGGAGGAGGAACCGCCGCTCTTCTTCTCCACGTTCTCGGCCCCGGCGCGCGTGCCGCCGAACCGGTCGGCGCCGCCGGACTCGGGAGCGCCCGGCTTCTTGTGGTTGCCGGTGTTCTGCTGGTCGTCCGTGTGCTCGACGCCCCGTTCGGTGTGCGGCTGCTTCATCATGGTCTCCTTCGCTCTCCGCACCACAACGCGGGGGGCGCGCCGGCGTTCCGCTCATTGGTCGGCCGGAACCAGGAGGACGGGGCGTTGGCCGTGGCGCCGTTCTGTTCTAGGTAGGCGCCCTGCCGAGGCGCCCGTGGCGGGCGACCATCGCCACGTGTGGAGTGCGCCCCGATGTGCGGCATCGCCGGCCTGATCCTGTCGTCGGGCGCGCCGCCCCCAGATCCGGCGACCGTGTCCCGCCTGATCGAGACCCTGCGCCATCGCGGCCCCGACGGTTCCGGCCACGCGGTGGTGGGCCGCGTGGCGCTGGCCCAGAACCGCCTGGCCATCATCGACCTGGTGACCGGGGACCAGCCGCTGTTCGCCGGCCCCGCGACCCTCGTGGCCAATGGGGAAATCTACAACGACCGCGACCTGCGCGCCGGCATGCCTGACACCGCCTTCGCAACCGGCAGCGACTGCGAATCCCCGCTGCATCTCTGGCTGCGCGAAGGTTCCGCCTACGCCGAGACGCTGCGCGGCATGTACGCCATCGCCATCCACGAGCGGGCGCAGCGCACCGTCACGCTCAGCCGCGATCCGTTCGGCATCAAGCCGCTCTACGTCGCGCAGGTCGCCGGCGGGCTCGCCTTCGCGAGCGAGGCGCAGGCGCTGCTGGAATCCGGCCTCGTTCCCCGGTCGGTGCGCCCCGCCGCGCGGGAGGAGCTGCTGCAATTGCAGTTCACCACCGGCGCGGAGACGATCTTCGAAGGCATCCAGCGCGTGCTGCCAGGCGAGACGCTGACCTGCGCCGACGGCAACGTGCTCGACCGCCGGCGGATCCACGCGCTGCCCGGCGGCCCGCCCGAACAGATCGACGAGGCAACCGCGCTCGCGCGGCTCGACCGCGCGCTGATGGAGAGCGTGGAGCTGCACCAGCGCAGCGACGTGCCGTACGGCATGTTCCTCTCGGGCGGGGTCGACAGCGCCACGCTGATCGCGCTGATGGCGCGCCTCAACGAGGAGCCCGTGCTCGCCTTCACCGCCGGCTTCGACGTGCCGGAAGCCGCGGATGAGCGCGAGCATGCCGAGACGGTCGCCAAGGCCGTCGGTGCGCGGCACGAGCGCATCGAGGTGACCGAGGCGATGGTCTGGCGGCATCTGCCCGAGATCGTCGCCGCCATGGACGACCCGGCCGCCGATTACGCGATCATCCCGACCTGGTTCCTCGCCCGCCGCGCGCGGCAGGACGTGAAGGTGGTGCTCAGCGGCGAGGGCGGCGACGAGATCTTCGCGGGCTATCCCCGCTATGCGAGCGCGATGCGGCCCTGGTGGCGCGGCGGTCGCGCGATGTGGGCGCGCGGCAGCTTCGACAAGGTCCAGGTCCTGCGCACGCGGCCGACCGCCTGGCGCGACGGCATCGCCGCGACCGAGGCCCGCGCGAGCGAGTCCGGCCTGTCCCGCCTGGGCATGGCGCAGGCGGTCGACATCGCCGAGTGGCTTCCGAACGACCTGCTGCTGAAGCTCGATCGCTGCCTGATGGCGCATGCGGTGGAGGGCCGGACGCCGTTCCTCGACCGGGGCATCGTGGACGCGGCGTTCCGGCTGCCGGACGGGCTCAAGCTGCGCGACGGCATGGGGAAATACATCCTGCGCAAATGGCTGGAGCAGGCGCTGCCGGTCGCGCGGCCCTTCGCGCCGAAGCAGGGCTTCACCGTCCCGATCGGCACCTGGATCAAAGCGAGCGGTGCGCGGCTCGGCCCGCTCGTCGCGGCGCAGGCCGGGGTCGCGGAGATCGCCCATCCCGACCGGGTCGAGGCGCTGTTTCGAGACATCCGACGCTGGCGCCACGGCTTCGCGTGCTGGAAACTGCTGTTCTACGCGCTGTGGCACGAGCGGCACGTGCTGGGCCGGCGGCCCGCGGGCGACGTGTTCGAGACGCTGTCCGCCCGCTGAGGCCGGCGCCGCCGATGGCGCCAGCCACAGTCTCGCTGGCGTCAGCCACGGTCGCGCTGGCCCCGGCCGCGGTCGCGCTGGCACCGGCCGCGGTCGCGCTGGCACCGGCCCCGGCGGCGCTGGCGTCAGCCGCGGCGGCGCTGGCGTCCGACCTCGGCGACGCGCAGGCGCAGCCGCGCCAGCTCCGGCCCCGCGATGCAGAGCGGCATGCAGCGCCCTTCCTGCCGCAGGTCGGCGAAGACGGGATGGAGGGCGACCACCGACGCGCCCTCGAACGCGCTGCGGTCGCCCGTGTCGAGATACGTCTCCACCGGCAGGCCGTCCGCCAGCACGACGTCGTGCGGCTCCAGGGCGAAATGCCAGTAGGTCACGCGCGGGCGTCGAACGAAGGCGATCGCCTCGCCGGTCGCAAGGTAGCGCACCGGCACCAGCCTGCCGTCGACGCAGACCGCATGATCCGGGGAGAGCAGCACGTCCCGCTCCGGCTGGCCGGGTCCGAACGTGTGGGCGCGGACGCGCACGGGGCGGACCGAGAGCGGGTCGGGATGCCGCTCGCACTCGACCCGCCGATGACCGATCCAGGTGATCGGGCGGATCTTGCCCGCTGCCGTCAGGACCTCCATCCCGACCGACAGGGTCTCGACCGGCGCCCATCCGGCCGGCGTCGCGATCCGCGTCCCCTCGACCAGGCAGGGGATCGTGTCCGTCGCGATCGACCCGTCCGCGAAGGCGAGCGTCTCGACGTTGCTGAGCCGGTACGCGGCGCGGCTGGTCCGGTTCACCGCGGTGACGGCGCCGTCGCTGCGCCCCAGCGTGTAGTCCGCCTTCGACCCGGCCAGGTCCACCGTGTCGTTGCCGGCCCCACCGTCGATCGTGTCCCCGTCGGCGGAGGCCACGTAGGTGTCGTTGCCCTTGCTGCCGACCACGTGATCGATCCGCGTGCCGAACGCGATCCCGAGATTGTTCTTCAGCCCGCCAACGCTACTGAACGAGCCGGGGTTCAGGTCGATCGTGCAGCCGGCGGTGAAGCCGGACAGGTCCAGCGTGTTGCCCGCGCCGGGCTCCCAGATCGTCACCACGGGCTGGGTGTTGATGGTGAAATCGTAGTACTGGCGGCTGGCGTCGGTGATGTTGCAGTTGAAACCGAATACCTGCCCGCCGGTGAAGACGGTCTCGGTCGGCGCGCCGTAGAGCTGCTGCAGCGCCGCGATGTCGAGCATCATCGGCGTCGTGGCCTGGCCGTCCTGGTCGTCCGCGGTCTTGCCCCAGTCGGTGCCGGTGACGGGGTAGCTCGCCTCGTATTTCGCCCCCTCCGCGTAGGGTTCGATATACGACATGACGGTCCAGAGCTGCATGTCGTACTGGTTGTATTGCTGGGTCGCGACGTTGACGTTGCCGTTGTAGGGGCCGGTGTGCATCAGCCCCAGCACGTGGCCCAGTTCGTGGACGACGGTCGCCGGACCTTCGCCGCCCCATGTGGAGAAGTCGTTCAGGTTCGACCACTTGCCGGTGGTCTCGATGGAGATCAGGGCGCGCTGCGTGACGGGAACCGTCTCGTCGCCGGGGGAGCCGGCGGTATAGACCGCCGTGGCATACGCCCCCGTCTGCAGCGCCTTCGACGGCGGCGTGGTCGTGCCGTACCGGTAGAACACGACACCGCTCGTTTGCGCGGCATCGGATTCGGTGAAGCGAATGCCGGCGAGATCCGACCACAAGGTCATCGCGCTGACGAAGGACGTGCGTTCCGCCGGCGTCCAGGCGGAGCCCGGATCGAAGGCGTAGCTGATCGTGGCGGAGGTCCCGAGCGTTCCGGTTCCCCATTTGTGGGCGGATTCGTTCGCGGCACCGTAGGTCGCCGGCGTGTCGCCGGCCCAGCGCCAGCCGTTCACTTCGTTCAGGGTGCCGCTCGTCGAAATCCCCGTCTCGTACGCGACGAGGTCCTTCTGCGCGGCATTCAGCGGATCGAGCGACGAACTCATGTGCGTTCCATCTCGTGCGACGTGGGAATCCGCGCGACCGGCGCACGTCGCCTGCGCGGGGGTGCTTCGCTTTTCGTGGGCGCGGCCCAGGTGGCGGGGCGGCGGACCGCGAGCGGCCGGCAGCGCAGTTCGGCGCTCCAGCCGGGGCAGACGGGCGGCGCCGCGTGCGGCGTGGCAAACCGGTCGCGGTCGCCGGTGTCGAGATAGGACTCCGCCGGCACGCCTTCGGCGATCAGCACCTCGTGGCGGGGCAGCTCGACATGCCAGTACGTGACGCTGCGGCGCGGCACCTGGGCGATGTCCGTCCCGTCCACCAGGTAGCGGACCGGGACCAGCACGCCGTCCACCAGCAGCGCATGGTCGGGTGAGAGGAACAGGTCGCGCCGCGGCTGGTTGGGGCCGAAGCTGCCGGCGCGGACACGGATCGGCTGCACGCGCGCGGGATCCGCATGGCGGCGGCAGTCGACCCGGCGCCTGCCCAGCCAGCGCACCGGCAGCACCGACCCGTCATGCAGCAGGACGCGGTCGCCGATGCGCAGCCGCTCGACCGGCGTCCAGCCGTCCGGCGTCGCGATGCGCGTGCCGGTGACGAAGCAGGGGATCGTCCCGGTCTCGACCGTGGCGTCCTGGAACACCAGGCTTGCGACGTTGGTCAGCGTATACGTGCCGCCGAGGCCCGCATCGATGGCGGCGACCGTCACCACGCCGCCGGACCGGCTGAGCGCGTATTGCGCCACCCGGCCGGCGAACACCACGTCGTTGGTCCCGGCACCGCCATCGATCGTGTCGCTGGCGGCGTTGACGATGAACCGGTCGTCTCCCGCGCCGCCGATCGCACGATCGATCCGGCTGCCGAAGGCGATGCCGAGATTGTTCGTCATGCCGGCGAAGCTGCTGAACGTCCCGGGGTTGAGGTCGACGACGCAGCGCGTGCCGTAGCCGGACAGGTCGAGCGTGTTGCCGGGGCCCGGATCCCAGATCGTGATGACGGGGGTCGGGTTGACGGTGAAGTCGAAATACGGACGGCAGGCCGCGGTGATGTTGCAGTTGAAACCGAAGACCTGGCCGCCGGTGAACGCGCCGCCCTCGGGCAGGCCGTAGAGCTGCTGGATCGCCGGGATGTCGAGCATCATCGGCGTGGTCGGCTCGCGCGTCTTGCCGTCGGCCGTGCTGCCCCAGTCCGTCCCCGTCACCGGGTACTGGTCGGCGTATTTCGCGCCCGGCGTCATGGGCGAGATGTAGGACATGGTCGACCAGAGCTGGGTGTCGTACTGGTTGAGCTGCTGGGTCGCGACGTCGGCGGTGGTGTTGTACGGCCCGGCATGGAACAGGCCGAGCACGTGGCCGAGTTCGTGGACGACGGTGCCGGGACCCTCGCCGCCATAGGTGGTGAACGATCCAAGCTGCGACCATTGCGGGACGGTCGTGTTGATGGAGATGTACGCCCCCTGGGTCGCCGGCACCGTGTCGGCGCCTGCCGCGCCCGCGTCGTAGTACGCCCGCGCATAGGCGCCCGCGCTCAACGGTTCCGGCGGGGTCGGCGTGTTGTAGCGATAGAAGGCGAAGGTCGCGGCCTCCTCGTCGGGCGCGGCGGTGAACCGGACGTTCGCCAGGCTGGACCAGAGACTCATGCTGGCGAGGAAGCTGGCGGTCTCGGTCTCCGTCCAGGCGGAGCCGGGATCCAACCAGTACGAGATCGTGGCCGGCGTCCCGGCCGGTCCCCCGGCCCATTTGTGCGCGGAGCCTTCGGTGCCGTAGGTGGCGGGGTCGTTGCCGTTCCAGGTCCAGCCGTTCGAGGCGGTGAGCCGGCCGTCGGCATCGATGCCGCTCATGAAGCCGGCCAGTTGCGTCTGTGCGGCATTCAGCGGCCCGAGCGGCCCGCCATCGGCGATGCCGGCTGCCTGGATCGTCTGGTCCGCGAACTGCAGCGTGGCGACGTCCGACAGCCGATAGGTTCCACCCGTCACCGCATCGGTTGCGACCGCCGTGACGACGGCCCCCGTGCGCGTCAGCGTGTACTGGTCGAGCCGGCCGGCGAAGCGGACCGTATCGGTCCCGCCCCCGCCTTCGATCGCGTTGCCGTCGGAGTTGACGATGAACGTGTCGTCGCCGCGGCCGCCGACCGCGTGGTCGATCCTGGTCCCCGCCGCGATCCCCAGGTTGTTCGTCATGCCCGCGAAGCTGCTGAAGCGGCCGGGATTGAGGTCGATGAGCGACGGGGTGGCATAGCCGGAAAGGTCCAGCGTATTCCCGGCACCCGCATCCCACAGCGTCACCACCGGCGCGGTGTCGACGGTGAAGTCGAAGAACGGGCGGGCGGCGTCCGTGATGTTGCAGTTGAACCCGAACACCTGGCCGCCGGCGAGGGCGGTGGCCGCCGGCTTGCCGTACAGGCGCTGGGCCGCCGGGATGTCGAGCATCATCGGCGTGGTCGGCTGGCGCGGATAGCGGTCGGGCGCCTGACCCCAGTCGGTCCCCGTCACCGTGTAGGTGTCGACATATCGCGCCGACCGGTTGCCGGGATCGATGTACGACATGATCGACCAGAGCCGCGTGTCGTAGGGGTTGAGCTGCTGCGTCGCGGGATCGACGTTGCCGTCATAGGGACCGGTATGATCCAGCCCCAGGATGTGGCCGAGTTCGTGCACGACGGTGGCGATGCCCCAGCCCCCTCGCGCGGTGAACGAGGCCAGGTCGTCCGTCGGCGCGTCGGTCTGGATGGACAGCATCGCCCGTTCCGTCGCGGGGATGGTCGCGTCACCCGGCCTGCCGTTCGCATGCACGGCGGCGGCGTAGCTGCCGGGGTCGAGCCCGCCGGGTGGCGGCGTGGGCGTGCCGTAGCGGTAGATCGTGAACGGGGCGGTCGCGTCGCCGCCCGAGAGATCGGCGGGGCTGAAGGTGATGCCGGCGATATCGGACCACAGGGTCAGCGCCGCCCGGAAGCTCGCCTGCTCCCCCTGGGTCCAGGCGGAGCTCGGGTCGAAGGCATAGCGGACGATGCCCGGGGTGCCGGCCGCGCCGCCGCCCCATTTACGGGCCGAGTCGTCGTCGTTGCCATAGGTGGGCGGCGTGTTCTTGTCCCACCGCCAGCCGGAGACGGCGGCGAGCGTGCCGTCGGCGCTCACGCCCGAACTGAAGGCGACCAGCGCCGCCGCGTCGGGTGTCAGCCCATCGTCATCCGGTCCCGACATCGTCCACCCCCACCCAGACGATCTCGCGTCCGAATGGGGGACATGATGTATCGATGACGTTCACGCAACTAAAACCTGTAACGGATGACTGGTTCGTCGCGCGCCCGCGGCTCAGCCGCGACGGCCGGCCACCAGCGCCGCCGTCACCTCCGTGACGTGCCGCCCCTGGCCGCGGGCGATCGCCAGCTCGTTCTCCGACGGCTGGCGGGAGCCGTCGCCGTTCGCCATCGTGGTCGCGCCGTAGGGGGTGCCGCCGGAGATCTCACCCATCTCGAGCAGCCGCTTGTCGCTGTAGGGCGTGCCGACCACGATCATGCCGAAATGCAGCAGGTTGACGATGGTGGAGGTCAGCGTCGTCTCCTGCCCGCCATGCTGGGTGGCGGTGGAGGCGAACACGCTGCCGACCTTGCCGACCAGCACGTCCTTCGCCCACAGGCCGCCGGCCTGGTCGAGGAAGTTGGCCATCTGGGACGCCATGCGGCCGAACCGGGTGGGCGTGCCGACGATGATCGCGTCGTAGTCCGCCAGCTCCCCGATGCTCGCGACCGGCGCCGCCTGGTCGAGCTTCACATGCGCCTTCTCGGCCACGTCGCGCGGCATCAGTTCGGGCACCCGGCGGATCGCCACCTCGGTGCCCGGCACGGCGCGCGCGCCCTCGGCGACCGCCTCGGCCATCTTCTCCACATGGCCGTAGGTCGAATAGTACAACACCAGAACCTTGCTCATCGGGACCTCCATCGTCGCTCCGTCGGCATATCGTCGTCCGCGCCAGACGTAAAAGCTGGCATGATGCGAACAGACCGTTCGGATGAGGCGAACGATGGTGAAGACCGAATCCCTGCAGACCTTCGTCGCGATCGTCGCCACCGGCAGCCTGAGCGGCGCGGCGCGGCGGCTGCGCCTGTCCAAGTCGGTGGTGAGCCAGCGCCTTGCCGAGATGGAGCAGACCCTGGGCGTGCGGCTGCTGCACCGCTCCACCCGCAGCCTGCAGCTCACGGAGGAGGGCGCGGCGTTCCACGACCTGGCCGAACGGATCGTCTCGGAGCTGGCCGAGGCGACCACGGCCATCGCCGCCCGGGCGCGCAGCCTGCAGGGGCCGATGCGGGTCGCCATGCCGCTCAGCTTCGCGATGCTGCATGGCGGGCCGGCGCTGTATCCGTTCCTGGCCGCGCATCCCGGCATCCGGCTGACGCTCGATCTCGACGACCGGGTGATCGACCTGGTGGCGGAGGGGATCGACATGGCGGTGCGGATCGGGCGGCTCGACGATTCCGGACTGATCGCGCGGCGGCTGACCGGCAGCCGGAACGTCGTCGTGCTGAGCCCGGCGCATGCCGCCGCCCATGGCATGCCGCGGCGGCTCGAGGAGCTCGCGGCGCATCCGGCGATCACCTACAGCAATCGCCGGCCGGCGGAGGAGTGGACGTTCGAGACCGCGGCCGGGCTGCGGTCGGTGCGGGTGAAGTCGCGGCTGCAGGTCAACAATGGCGACGTGATGCGCGACGCCGCGATCGCGGGTCTCGGCATCGCCATGCTGCCGCGCTTCCTGTGCGCCGCGGCGCTCGCGGCCGGCACGCTGGTGGAAGCGCCGCTCGAGGCCGCGCCACCGCCGGGCGGGGTGTATGCGGTGTATCCGCAGAACCGCCATCTCTCGGCCAAGGTACGGGCGCTGACGGAACATCTGCGGAGCGCCTTCGGGGATCCGCCTTACTGGGATCCTGTGGGTCCGTGACATTTCCGGCATGATCGCGCGCGATCTGCGGGATGCGTTGCGTTTTCGTCCGCTTCTGCACTAGCCTTTCCGGCAATGCGGCCCCGACCGGGAGCCGCGAAGAAGGCCCGGTGACGAGGCCGTGCAGGAGGACACGTTCATGAACACACCCAAACGGGTGACCCGTCGTGCTGCCCTGAAGGTTGGGGCGGCGGCAGCCGCATTGCCCCTGGTGCATATCCGTACCGGCCGCGCGGCGGGTAAGGTCTCGGTGGCGTTCTGGGATCACTGGGTCCCTGCCGGCAACGACGTCATGCGCAAGCAGTGCGAAGCATTCGGCAAGGCGCACCAGGTCGAGGTGCAGGCGGACTTCATCACCTCGGTCGGCTCGAAGAACATCCTGACCATCGCGGCGGAGGCGCAGGCTAAGGCCGGTCACGACATCCAGCAGCTTCCGGGCTGGGAAGCCCAGAACCACGCCGACCTGCTGGAGCCGATCGACGACGTCATGAAGAGCCTGACCAGCAAGTATGGTCCGGTCGCCAAGGCCAGCGAATACCTGTTCACCAAGAAGGGCCACTGGATCGCCGTGCCCTGCAGCGCCGGCAACCAGAACAAGGGCCCGTGCGGCCGCATCTCGGTGCTGCGCGACGTGGCCGGCATCGACATCGTCAAGATGTATCCCGCCTCGGCCGATCCGAGCCCGGAGGCGGAGAAGTGGACGTATGATGCGATGCTGAAGGCGGCGGAGGCGTGCCACAAGGCGAAGATGACCTTCGGCATCGGCCTCGGCACCACGCCCGACTCCGTCGACACCGCCGGCTCGTTCTTCGCGGCGTTCGGCGCCGAGGTGATCACCGCCGACGGCCAGGTCAACGTCCGCTCCGACAACGTGCGGCAGGTGCTGGAATACGCCCAGCAGTTCGTGAAGTACCTGGCGCCCGACGCGGTCAGCTACGACGACGCCTCCAACAACCGCGCGCTGATCTCGGGCCAGAGCGCGCTGATCTGGAACCCGCCGTCCGCCTGGGCGGTCGCGCGACGCGACGCGCCGAAGGTGGCGGAGGATTGCTGGACCTTCCCCGCGCCCAAGGGTCCCAAGGGCCGGTTCGTGCCGCTGGGCGCGTTCTCCTGGGGCATCTGGAACTTCGCCAGCAACAAGAGCGCGGCGAAGGAGCTGATCGCCTACCTGTCGCAGCGCGAGAACGTCGAGGCGCGGTGCGAGGTCACGCTGGGCTACGACGTGCCGCCGTTCCAGAGCATGACCGACTTCAAGGTGTGGGACGAGGTCGGGCCGCCGAAAGGCACGGTCTACAACTACCCGATCCGCAAGCCGCAGCATCAGGAGAACTGGATCGCGGTCGCGCCGGCCCCGCCGGAAATCGCCGTGCAGGTCTACAACCGCGGCACCTTGCCGACGATGTTCGCGAAACTGCAGAGCGGACAGTCGATCAAGCAGGTGCAGGACTGGGCGCAGGACGAGCTGGAAGGCTTCACGCGCTGATCTGAGTTTCCGGCGCGGCTTCGGCTGCGCCGGCTTCGTTCGCGACGACGCGCGGCCGCAATTTGCGCAGCCGCGCGATCGGTCGTCGCGAACCCCGGCCGGGCGGGACGCCGCCACGCGTCCAGGATTTCGATCCGGCCCCAAAGAGGCAGCCCCCGTCCCAGAGGCCGGGGGCCTGTCGGCGTTGCAACGAGGCGGTTCGGCAACCGTCCGAAGACCCGAAGGAGACGACGCACGCAACAAGGCGGCCCAAGGCCGCACAGGGAGAAACACGTCATGACCCGATCGAACCCGATCCGCATTCCGCGCCGCCGCGCCCTGCAGATGGGCGCCGCCGCGGCCGCCTTGCCGCTGGTGCACGTCCGCACCGCCGCTGCCGCCGGAAAGCTCAGCGTGGCTTTCTGGGACCACTGGGTCCCGGGCGGAAACGCGATCCTGCAGAAACAGGTCGATGCCTGGGCGGACAAGAACAAGGTGGAGGTCGCCGCGGACTTCATCACCGGCAACGGCAACAAGCTGCTGCTGACCGGCGTCGCGGAAGCCCAGGCCCGCACCGGGCATGACGTGATGACCTTCGCCAACTGGGACGTGTTCAACCTGGCCAGTTCGCTCACGCCGGTGGACGACGTGGTGCTGCCCCTGGTGGACAAGTACGGCGCCGCGGGCACGACGTCGGAATACCTGGCGAAGATCAAGGGCCACTGGATCGCGGTTCCCACCAGCACCGGGACGCAGACCAAGCCGCCCTGCGCGCGCATCAGCCTGATGAAGAAGTACGGCGTGGACGTGCAGGCGATGTATCCGGCCGAACCCCACAAGACCGCGCTCGCCGATTCCTGGGACTACGAGATGCTGCTGAAATGCGGCGAGGCGGCGATGAAGGACGGGTATCCATTCGCCCTCGGCCTCGGCGGCGGGACCACCAATACCGACGGCATCGACCAGGTGGGCGCCATGTTCCGCGCCTACGGGGCCGCGCTGATCGACGGCGAAGGCACCATCCAGGTGAAGTCCGACGCCATGCGGCAGTTCCTGGAATTCGCCCAACGCTTCGTGAAGATCCTGCCGGACGACGTGGTGAGCTATGACGACGCCTCGAACAACCGCGCGCTGATCTCCGGCAAGACGGCGCTGATCTTCAACCCGCCCTCCGCCTGGGCGGTGGCCAAGCGCGATGCGCCGGAGATCGCCGCGGATTGCTGGACCTTCCCGGCACCGAAGGGACCGAATGGCCGGTTCCTCCCGACCCTGACCTTCTTCTGGGGGATCTACAATTTCAGCCGGAACCAGTCGGCCGCGAAGGAGCTGCTGAGCTACCTGATGCAGCGCGAGCAGGTGGAGGCGCGCAGCATCGCCGTCGACGGCTACGACCTGCCGCCTTTCGCCAAGATGAACGACTTCAAGATCTGGGAGGAGGTCTCGCCCCCGAAGGGCACCGTCTACAACTATCCGATCCGCCCCTGGCACGACACCCAGCCGAACATCACCGGATCGGAGGCGTCGCCGGAGATCGCCGTGCAGATCTACCAGCGCGCGACCCACAACAACATGCTGGCGCGGATCAAGCAGGGGCAGTCCATCCAGCAGGTCGTCGCCTGGGCGGCCGACGAGCTCGGGGGCTTCACCCGCTGAGCCGCCGGGTCCGCGGCGGCCGCCCGGCCGTCCGCGGGCCCGAACCGGCACCGGCGACCCCCGGGTGAGAGCCGCCCCGCGCGGCGCCAGCGACGGGCCCGCGCGACCGAGGCGGGGGGCTCGCGCGGCGCCGGCAGGAGCCCGGCGCGCGGCCGCTCATGCTGCGGTGCAGCGTCGTTGCAAGTGATGCTGTTGCCCGTTGCGTCGGGCATCGGCGCAGGTTAGCGTGCGACAAAGTCGAACAAACGACAGCCGCAGGGACAGGCCACAGCCCCGCCATCCATGGCGGGCTCGGGAGGTACGTACATGACAACGGCGGTACGCCGTCATCCCGTCGATGGTATCGGACGAAAGTGTTCGGCGACGCGCGCGCCGGCCGCCCGCTCGCGCGTCCGCGCGAGTCGATCCGCGCCTGTCCGCCTGGCAGTTCCCGACGCAGGACGGCGCACATCCCTACGCGCGATCCACCCGCATGTCCGCCGGACCTGCAGTTCGCTTTCATCCGTGACGACCAGAAGGACCACCGTTTCGTGACACAGCCGCGCCGCACGACCACACGTCGACAGGCACTGAAGATCGGTGCCGCCGCCGCCGCCCTCCCCCTCGTCCACATCCGCTCCGGCCGCGCCGCGGGCAAGGTGTCGATCGCGTTCTGGGACCACTGGGTCCCGGCCGGCAATGCCGTCATGAAGAAGCAGGTCGAAGCCTGGGGCGAGAAGAACCAGGTGGAGGTCCAGGCCGACTTCGTGACGTCGGTCGGCAACAAGAACATCCTGACCATCGCCGCCGAGGCGCAGGCCAAGACCGGCCACGACGTTCAGGCCTACCCAAGCTGGGAGGTGCAGAACCAGGCGAGCCTGATGGAGCCGCTGGACGACGTCATGAAGACGTTGGCCGGACAGTACGGCCAGGTGAACCAGGTCTGCGAGTATCTCGCGAAGATCAAGGGGCACTGGATGGCGATCCCGACCAGTTCGGGGACGCAGTACAAGGGGCCTGCCGGCCGCATCAGCGTGCTGAAGGACAAGGCCGGCCTGGACGTGCAGGCGATGTATCCGGCGAAGCCCGAGCACACCAAGGAGTCGGAGGCCTGGACCTGGGATGCGCTGCTGAAGGCGGCGGAAGCCTGCTCCAAGGCGGACATGCCGTTCGGCATCGGCCTCGGCCAGACGACGGATTCCGTCGACACCGCCGGCGCCCTGTTCGCCGCCTATGGGGCGGAGCTGGTGGACAAGGACGGCAACGTCACCGTCAAGTCGGACAATGTCCGCAAGGTGCTCGAGTTCGGGCAGAAGCTGGTGAAGTTCCTGCCGGCCGACGCGGTCAGCTACGACGATGCGTCGAACAACCGCGCCCTGATCTCGGGCAAGAGCGCGCTGATCTGGAACCCGCCCTCCGCCTGGGCGGTGGCCAAGCGCGACGCGCCCCAGATCGCCGCGGACGTCTGGCACTTCCCCGGCTGCGCGGGTCCGTCGGGCCGGTTCACGCCCTACCTGCCGTATTTCTGGGGCGTCTGGTCCTTCGCCAGGAACAAGTCGGCCGCGAAGGAGCTGATCACCTACCTGATGCAGCGCGACAACGTGCAGGCGCGCTGCAACGAGGTGGCGGGGTACGACGTGCCGCCGTTCACCTCCATGCTCGACTTCAAGGTGTGGGAAGAAGTGGAGCCGCCGAAGGGAACCGTCTACAACTATCCGATCCGGCCGTTCCATAACGCGAAAGCCCATATCGCCGCGTTCCCGGCCCCGCCGGAAATCGCCGTGCAGATCTACAACCGTGGCACGATGCCGACGATGCTGGCGAAGCTGAAGAGCGGCCAGAGCGTCGACCAGGTGATTTCCTGGGCGCAGGACGAGCTGGAAGGGTTCACGCGCTAGAACGGCAAGGCGGGCGGGACGCAATCCCCGCCCGCCCACGAACCCAAGAGCCTTGAGGGAGGACACAGATGGCAGATGGCACCAGCGTGCCGGTGGGCGTGATGCAGGCCTCGCGGCCCGCCGCGGCACGCCGGTCGAGCATGCGGCGGTTCGCGGGTCGGCGGTCGACCATGGGCTTCTTGCTGGCGCTGCCGCTGATCCTGCTGGTCGCGGGGTTCGTGATCTACCCCGCGTTCTACGCGATCTACCTGAGCATGCTGAACAAGAAGATGACCAGCTTCGTGGGGCTGGGGAACTTCGCGTTCCTGCTGAAGCGGAACACGTTCCAGCTCGTCATCTTCCAGTCCTGCCTGTTCGCCATCACCGCGGTGGTGATGAAGGCGCTGCTGGGCTTCATCCTGGCGCACCTGATGCACAACATCCCCGGCAAGAACCAGCGCATCTGGCGCGGTCTGCTGCTGGTCCCCTGGGTCATCCCGCTCGCGCTGTCGACGCTGACCTGGTGGTGGATGTTCGACCCGTCCTATTCGGCGTTCAACTGGATCCTCAACCAGTTCGGCTTCGCCAACGTGCCCTGGCTGGGCGTCGGCTGGATCGCGCGGTTCTGCACGATCGCCGTGAACGTCTGGTACGGCACGCCCTTCTTCATGATCATGTATCTGGCCGCGCTGAAGTCGGTGCCGGAGCAGCTCTATGAGGCTGCGGCGATCGACGGCGCGAACGCGGTGCAGAAGCTGTTCTTCGTCACGTTGCCGATGATGCGCAACATCATCGCGATCACCGTGCTGTTCAGCCTAATCACCACCTTCGCCGACTTCGACATCGTCCGCATCCTGACCGCGGGCGGGCCGCAGGACATGACGCACGTGTTCGCCACCTACGCCTTCCAGGTCGGCATCCAGTCCGGCGACATCCCGCTGGGCGCGAGCGTCAGCCTCTTCATGTTCCCGATCCTCGCCATCGCCGCCTTCTTCGTGCTGCGGGGCGTCACGCGTCGCACGAAGGAGATCGCGACATGAGCGCGACAACCATGGACGCCACCAAGCGGGCGGCGGCACACAAGCACAAGCACTCCCTGCACCGGCAGCGCCAATGGGCGCTGTGGGGCAGCTACATCGCCCTCGGCGTGTTCGTGATCATGTTCCTGGTGCCGCCGTTCTACACGCTGATGACCAGCCTGAAGTCGTCGGCCGAGATCTCGGCGCAGAGCGGCAGCCCCTGGATCGTGCACCACCCGACGCTCGAGAATTTCTGGTACCTGATCACCTATCCGAACTTCCAGACCTACTACCTGAACTCGGTCATGGTGACCGTGGTGACGGTCGTGGTGTCCATGGTGATCTCGGTGATGGCCGCGTTCAGCCTGGCGCGGATGGGGTTCTGGGGCAGCCAGGTACTCGCCACCGGCGTGTTCCTCACCTACCTCGTTCCCGCCTCGCTGCTCTTCATCCCCCTGTTCCAGATCGTCGGCGCGCTCGGCCTCATCAACAACGTCTGGGCGCTCGTGCTGCTGTATCCGACTCTCGCGGTGCCCTTCTGCACCTGGATCATGATCGGCTACTTCAGCTCCATCCCGAAGGAGCTGGACGAGGCGGCGCTGATCGACGGCGCGGGCTACGTGCAGATCCTGCTGCGGATCTTCATTCCGGTCGCGATGCCCGGCATCATCGCCGCGACGATCTTCGCCTTCACCGTGAGCTGGGGCGCGTTCCTCTACCCGCTCGCCTACCTCTACACGTCGAACCAGATGGTCCTCACGGTCGGCATCATCTCCGACCTGATCCGCGGCGACGTGTTCCAGTGGGGCAAGATCATGGCGGCCTGCCTGCTCGCCTCCATGCCGCCCATCATCATCTACGCCTTCCTGATGGACTACTACGTGGCGGGTCTGACCGCTGGCGCCACCAAAGGCTGATCCCACCACCAACCGAGGGAATCGAACCACCATGGCTGAAGTCTCCTGCCGCAAGGTCGTCAAGGAATACGACGGCGGCGTCCAAGCGGTGAAAGGCATCGACCTGGAGATCGCGGACCATGAGTTCGTGGTGCTGGTCGGCCCGTCCGGCTGCGGCAAGTCGACCACGCTGCGCATGATCGCCGGCCTCGAAGAGATCAGCGGCGGCGAGATCTGGATCGGCGGCGATATCGTCAACGACGTGCCGCCACGCGATCGCGACATCGCCATGGTGTTCCAGAACTACGCGCTCTATCCGCACATGAGCGTCTTCGACAACATGGCGTTCGGGCTCAAGCTTCGGAAGTTCCCGAAGGACGAGATCAAGCGCCGGGTCGACGAAGCCGCCCGCATCCTCGACATCGTCCCGCTGCTCGAGCGCAAGCCGCGCGCCCTCTCGGGCGGCCAGCGGCAGCGCGTCGCCATGGGCCGCGCCATCGTGCGCAACCCCAAGGTGTTCCTGTTCGACGAGCCGCTGTCGAACCTGGACGCCAAGCTGCGCGTGCAGATGCGCACCGAGATCAAGAAGGTCCACCAGACCGTCCGCACCACCACCGTCTACGTGACGCACGACCAGGTGGAGGCGATGACGCTCGCCGACCGCGTGGTGGTGATGAACGGCGGCATCATCGAGCAGGTCGGCTCCCCGCAGGAGTTGTACCACAACCCCGCCACCCGCTTCGTCGCCGGGTTCATCGGCTCGCCGGCGATGAATTTCCTGCCCTGCCGCGTGCAGGACGGACGCAATGGCGGGCTCGCCCTGCGCGTGACCGACAAGATCACGCTGCCCGTGCCCCCCGATCGGCAGGACCGCTACGGGAAGTACAAGGGCCGCGAGATGGTGCTGGGCATCCGGCCGGAGCACCTGTTCGAATACCACGAGCAGGGCAAGCCGAACTGGACCCGCGTCGACCTGCCGGTGGACGTGGTGGAGCCCATGGGCATGGAGACCATGGTCCACTTCTTCGTCGACGGCGCCCCGGTCTGCGCCCGCGTCGATCCGGCGACCCATGCGGAACCGGGCGAGATGCTGCCGCTGACCGCCGACCTCAACCAGATGCACCTGATGGAGCCGGATACCGGCCGGGTCGTCTGAACCGTCCGGCCGGGACGCGGCACCCTCGCCGCGTCCCGGTCATCGCCCGCCTCCCTCGCGCCAGCCGGTCGTCGCCCGACCCAGGGGCCCGCGCCACCCGCTCAGTGCGCGATCCAGCCGCCGTCCAGCACCAGCAGGTGCCCGACGATGAAGCGGGCCTGTTCCGAACAGAGATACAGCACCGCGCCGGTGAGCTCCTCGGCCTTGCCCATGCGGCCGATCGGGAACAGCTTGCCCACGTCCTCTGCCGTCAGGTTCTCCCGCTCCATCCACTGGTGGAAGACGTCGCCCGGCGCATCGATCCCGCAGGAGGCGATCGCATTGACGTTGATGTTGTGCTTCGCGACCTCCAGCGCGACCGACTTGGTCAGGGCGTCGACACCGCCCTTGGTCGCCGCATACAGGCTCTCGGTCGCATTGCCCGTCAGGCTGCCGGTGATGGAGGACTGGTTCACGATCGAACCCCCGCCATTGCGCATCATCTGACGGATCTCGTGCTTCATGCAGTAGAAGACGCCGCGCAGATTGGTGTCGACGTGGAAGTCGAAGCTTTCGGTCGTCTCCTCGATGATGGGCGCGAAGCGGACGACGCCCGCATTGTTCACCGCGCAATCGAGCCGGCCGTAGCGCTCGACGGCCTTTGCGACCATCTCCTCGGCGCTCTGCTCGCGCCGGACGTCCAGCGGCAGGAACATCCCCTCCCCGCCGGCTGCGCGCACCATCTCGAGGGTCTCCTGCCCGCCGGCCTCGTCGATATCGGTGAAGACGACCTGCGCGCCTTCCCGCGCGAATGCCAACGCCGTGACGCGCCCCAGTCCGCGCGCCGCGCCGGTGACCAGCGCGACCTTTCCGCTGAACGCACCCATCCCAACCTCCCCTTCCGCGGCGTCCGGCGCTCCACCCCGCGATGAGCCGCTGCCGTGACCCTGCGCGGCGACGGTAGAGAGTCGGGCGGGCGTTCCACAACGGCGCGTGAGACCCGGCTCGCGCGCCGGCACGGCGACGCGGCCGCCTCCCTTCCTTGCTTCTGCGGCCGCGCGACCGATATGGTCGGAAAACACCCTGTCGCGGGATTCCCATGTCGCAAACCCATCAGTGCCGGGTGCTGATCGTCGGCGCCGGCCCGGCCGGCTACACCGCTGCGATCTACGCCGCGCGCGCCAGCCTCTCGCCCATCCTGGTCGCCGGCCTGCAGCCTGGCGGGCAGCTCACCATCACGACCGATGTCGAGAACTTTCCCGGCTTCGCCGAGGTCATCCAGGGCCCCTGGCTCATGGAGCAAATGGCCGCCCAGGCCGAACATGTCGGCACCCGGATCGTCCACGACCTGATCGTCGAGGCCGATCTCTCGCGCCGGCCGTTCCGCTGCATGTCCGATTCCGGGGATGTCTACCTTGCGGACACCCTGGTCATCGCAACCGGCGCGCAGGCCCGCTGGCTGGGGCTGGAGTCAGAACACCGCCTGCAGGGCCGTGGCGTGTCCGCCTGCGCGACCTGTGACGGGTTCTTCTACCGCGGCAAGCGCGTCGCCGTGATCGGGGGCGGCAACACCGCGGTGGAGGAGGCCCTGTACCTCACCAACCATGCGGAGCACGTCACGCTGATCCATCGCCGCGACACGCTGCGCGCCGAGAAGATCCTGCAGGCCCGCCTGTTCGCCCACAGGAAGATCAGTGTGGTCTGGGACAGCACCGTGGCCGAGATCCTGGGCGGCGGCTCGCCCGAGACCGTCACCGGCGTGCGGCTGCGCAACGTGCATGGCGGCGGCGAGACCACGCTCGCAGTCGACGGCGTGTTCGTCGCGATCGGCCACAGCCCGACCACGGCGCTGTTCGCAGGACAGCTCGCGATGGACGGCGAGGGCTACATCGTCACCACGCCCGGCACGACGCAGACCTCCATTCCCGGCGTGTTCGCCGCGGGCGACGTGCAGGACAAGGTGTTCCGCCAGGCGATCACGGCAGCGGGAACCGGCTGCATGGCGGCGCTGGAAGCCGAGAGATTTCTCGCGCTCCACGCTGATTCCCCCGCCCTGGCGGCGGAATAGCGGCGTGGACTGGGCGGTTTCGGAAAAAAAGGACCGATTCTCGCCACAAGACTCGATGAACTTCGTTTAAGCTCGCATGTCCGGCTCCGTGAGGAGTCGGACGGGGCGGTGCGTGCCGGGATGCAACCCGGCACACTGGGAGAGGCTGGAGATGGACTGGGACAAACTGCGTGTGTTCCACGCCGTGGCTGAAGCTGGCAGCTTCACGCATGCCGGCGACACGCTGAATCTCAGCCAGTCCGCCGTGTCGCGCCAGATTTCCGCGCTGGAGGAAGCGCTCCAGGTTCCGCTGTTTCACCGGCATGCCCGCGGCCTGATCCTGACCGAACAGGGCGAATCCCTGAACAGGACGGTGCGGGAGGTCTTCGCCAAGCTCGCGATGACCGAGGCGCTGCTGACCGAAAGCAAGGAGAAGCCGGCCGGGCGGCTCAAGGTCACGACCACGGTGGGATTCGGCTCCTCCTGGCTCGCGCCCCGGCTGCACGCCTTCCTGGAGATGTACCCGGACGTCTCCATCTCGCTGCTGCTCGACGACGCGGAACTCGACCTCGCGATGCGGGAGGCGGATGTCGCCATCCGCATGCATCCGCCGAAGCAGCCGGATCTCGTGCAGCGCCACCTGATGACGCTGCAATGGCATATCTGCGCGTCGCCCGACTACCTGAAGCGTCACGGCGTGCCGCAGCGGCCGGAAGAGCTGGATGCGCACCGCCTGATCCTGTTCGGGCACCATCATCCCCCGGTCTCCGACGTGAACTGGCTGGCCGAAGCGGGCCGCCGCCCGGGCAACCCGCGCCGCGCGCTGCTCGAGGTGAACTCGATGCACGCGATCCTGCTCGCGATCCGGTCGGGTCTCGGCATCGGCGCGGTGCCGGACTACGCGGTGGCGGAGAACCCGGACCTCGTCCGCATCCTCACGGACCTGAAGGGCCCGAAGATCGACGTGTTCTTCGTCTACCCGGAAGAGCTGCGCAATTCGAAGCGCGTCGCGGTGTTCCGCGACTTCCTGCTGGCCCGCCTCGCCGAGATGCACTGAGCCGTTCGGCGGCAACTCCGCGCACCGAGGCGACGCCGCAGGCTCCGCGCTCCAACGGTCTACAGGCCACGCCCCGCCCCACGGTCCGTCGATCACGCCGCCTGGCGTCGGCGAATGCATGCCCCTGCGCCCGCGCGTACCCAGGCCGACATTCCAGACCGTCATGCCGCACCGGACCGCGTTCCAGCGCAGCTATGGACCGCTTCCGGGCACCTGGCCCGAACCCCTGCCAAGGCCGCGTTGTTCGACGTTACGAATGGATCCGCGCGGGCTTCAAATCGGCGCGTGACGGTCCGGTGTCATGCGCGACCGACATGGCGGCTGCCGGCTTTTGGCGTTGGATCGACCTGAGTCGCCCGCATAAAGTTCTTGCACCGAATACGGCGGCTCGCCCGCCAGTGTTCCAGCTCCTTGGAGTTGGAAGGGGGCCTCTGGCCCCTGCGTCTCCCAGACGTGAAGCCTCCCTGTATACTTGCCCCCGGCTCTGCCGGGGGCTTTTTCTTTTCCGCCGCACCGATTCCGTTACGTGGAATTCTTGCCAAACGACGCGGCTTTATCGTTTCAGAAACGCTTGCGTCACGCCGCGTTGTCGCGACGTCCGTTCGCCGCGCGCGCACGACCCATCGACAACACGGCATCGATCACCCGCATCACGTCATCCCGCCGCGTGCGATGATTCACCAGCGCCGCTCGGATCGCCAACCGACCGCCGATCATGGTCGTGGAGGGCACGGCGAGACCCGATTCCTGCAAATCCGCAACGATCGCCGCGTTCAGTGCGTCGAGCTCGTCATCCGCCGCGACGAAGCGGAAGCACACGACGTTCAACGCCACGGGTGCGAGACGTTCCAACGCCGGCTCCGCGTCGATCCGCGCCGCCATCTCCTGCGCCAGGGCGCAACTGCGCTCGACCATCGCGCCGATCCGGTCCGCCCCGTAGGTGCGCAGCGTCATCCACACCTTCAGCGCGCGGAAGCCGCGCGAGAGATCGGGGCCGAGATCGTTCGGCCAGACCTCGCCGGCCGCGAGCCCGCGCGTGGCGCGGCGTAGATACGCCGCATCGGCCGCGAAGGCGGCGAGCTGGTGTTCGGCCTCGCGCACCAGGATGCAGCCTGCGTCGTACGGGACCTGCCCCCATTTGTGGAAGTCGAACGCGACGGAATCGGCTCGCTCGAGCCCGGCGAGCAGCGGCCGCAGGCGCGGCGACAGCATCGCCATCGCCCCGAATGCGGCATCGACGTGCAGCCAGATCCCGCTCTCCCGCGCCACGTCGGCCAGGCGGTCCAGCGGATCGATCGCGCCGATGTCGACGGACCCCGCAGTGCCGACCAGCAGGAACGGCCGGTCCCCGGCCGCGCGATCCCGCGCGATCGCCGCCCGCAGCGCCGGCGCCACGATCCGTCCCGCCGCGTCGGTCGGGATCAGCCGCAGCGCGTCCGACCCCAGGCCCGCCATGTCCATGGCGCGCCCGACGCAGCCATGCGCCGCGGCGGAGGCGTAGGCGACCAGGCGCGTGCCGCCGACCCCTTCCGCCCGGACGCGCGTGCCGCAGGCGGCGGTGCGCGCCACCAGCACGCCGATCATGTTCGCCATCGACGTGCCGGTGACCAGCACGCCCGAGGCGGTCTGGGGGAAGCCGATTATCTCCGCCGCCCAGGCGATCACCTGGCGCTCCACCGCGATCGGGGCGTGGTCCCGCCCGCCGCAATTCGCGTTCAGCCCGCCCGCGAGCATCTCCGCCAGCATGCCCACCGGCGTGCCACCGCCGTGCACCCAGCCCATGAAGCGCGGGTGCAGGTTGCCTGTCGCATGAGGCATCACCCGGCTGCGGAACGCGGCATAGGTCTCCGCCGGATCGCCCGGCCCACGCGGCAGGGGGTCGGCCCAGGAATCCCGGATCGCGGGAGGCATCGGCTGCCACACCGGCCCGTCCCGCACCCCGGCGAGGTGGTCGAACATGTCGTCGAGCATGCGGTGGCCCAGCGCGCGCAGGCTCGACCAATCCTCGGGGTCGAGATCGTCCATGCGGCGCATATCGGTCGGGCCGCCCGCCGGCAGGTTCACATTGCCGCGCGAAGGCCCAGTGCGGCCAGCAGGTTCGGGTCGAGCGGCGGGCCGGGACCGGGTTGCCGGAGCCGGCTGCGATCCACCGCGAACCCCATCACGTCGTCATAGCCCCAGAGTGCCCAGCCCATCCCGGCCCGCTCCGCCGCGTCGCGGACCGTGCGGATCCAGGCGAGGCGCGCATCGGCCCGCAGCGCGGTGGTGGCGCCGAACTCGCCCAGGAGCACCGGGACGCGGTGCTGGCGCCCCCAGGCGGCCGCGCGCTCGACCAGGGCGGCAACACGCGCGGCGTCCCAGCCCTGGGCGCAATAGAAGGCGATCACGCCCGCAGTCTCCGCGTCGATCCCCCGCTGCGCGACCAGCGAGGGCGGCGTCGTGTGACCGGCCGGCGCGCGCGCTTCGGCCCGTTCCGCCGGCGCCTGTCCTCCCATGGCACGCGAGCGGCAGCGATCCGGATCGGGCGCCGGGAAGGGCAACCGCGCGAGTGCCGCACGGTCGAGGCCGGACCGCCATGGCGCGAGCGCCGTCAGCTCCGCCGGGGTGTAGAGGTGCACGCCATACATCACGTTCCCGTCCGGTTCCGGCCGCGTGGCCAGCAGGCCGTCAATGCTGCTCCAATCCTGGCCGCTGAGGATGATCGTGTGCTCGGGCAGCGCGGTCCGGACGGCGGAGAGCAGCGCGTGCTGCACCGCCTGCCAGCCGGCCGGATCGCCCGGGAAAACCGGCTCGTTCAGCAGTTCGGCCACGGTCATCCGCGGCCCGACCCGTTGCAGCACGGGCGCCAGCCGGTCCCAGGCGGTGCGCAGCGCCGCGCGGTCGGCGGCGGATCGCTCCAGCGTCCAGCCGACCGGGTGCAGCGACAGGACGACCGCCAATTCGTGGCGATGCACGCGCCGAAGTGCCGCCTCCAACGCGTCGAGCACGCCGGGTTCGGCGAGCAGGGCGGGGTCGACGGGGAGGCGGACGAAGGTGAAGCCGACCCGGTGCAGGGTGGCGAGGGCGCCATCGCCGATCCAGCTTCGCAGCGCCGCCGGATCGCGGCTGGCGGGGAAGCGGAACCATCCGGTCAGGGCCACGCCACGGCGAAGCAGGGCGATCCGGTCGGACGGGACCTCCGCCCGCACCGAACCACCCGTGCCGCTCGCCACGACCAGCGCGACGACCGCCAGCCAGACCGCCCACCTGCATCGCCACATGAATGCCCTCCTCGGACCGCAGCGATCGCCCGCCGTCGGGGATCGCCCGCCCCGCGACCCTGAGCATTTCCTTAACCGCTCGCTCGTAAGCTCCCTCCGGCGCCGCGGCCCCGGCCGCCCGGCGCGCGGAGATCCAGCCGCCACACCCCCTACCACCTGGAGACTGCCGACTGGTTAACGACGCCCCTCGCCCGCGCCGGCTGCGCATGATCGGGCCGGGTTGCCCGTCCGGCTGCGGCGTCCTGCTCGTCGCCGCGGGCATGCTGACCACGCTCGCCTGGCTGCGCGGCCCCGAATACGACGAGCAGTACACGCTGTTCCTGACGGCCGGCCTGCCGCGCCCCACCTGGCCGGACCATCCCTTCCCGGCCGCCGCGGCGCTCGCGCTGCAGGCAGGCCGGTGGGATCCGCTGGGGCTCGCCGGCGCCTTGCGCACGACCGACGTTCACCCGCCACTCTATTTCTGGCTGGCCGCCGCGTGGCGCGTGCTGTTCGGCGACGCCCTCTTCGTCCTTCGTCTCGCCTCGGTCGCGTGCAGCCTCGCCGCGCTGGGCCTGGTCGCGCGCATCGGCTCGAGCCTCGGCCTGCGTGCGGGCCTTGCGGTCCTCCTCACCCTCGGCTGCTACGGGTTCGCCTATCCCGGCGTGGTCGCGCGCGGCTTCGCCCCGGCCCAGGCGCTGCTGCTGGGGGCGGTCGCGGTGCTGATCGGCGCGGTGCTGCCGCGACTGCGCGCCCCGCGTCGAGGTGCACTGGCCGGGGCGCTGTTCGGCGCGGCGGTGTCGACCAATTATCTTGCGCTCTTCGTCGCGGTGGCCGCGATCGGCTGGCAGATGCTCCGCCTCCTCGCCACGCGGAGCAGGCCCCTGCGTGCAGAGGCGCGGCGCATCACCCTGGGGCTGGTCGCCGGCTTCATCCCCGGCCTCGCGCTCGCCGGCTGGTTCTTCCTCGCCCAGCGCGACAGCCGCCCCGATCAGTTCGCGCCCTTCGGGTGGAGGGGCGCGCTGGACCGGCTCGCTCGGGCCGAAGGCGGCGCACTGTTCGGCGGGCTGCCGCTCTATGTGCCGTCGCCGCTCGACACCGGACTGGCCGCCGCACTCGGGGCGATCATCCTGGGCAGCGCCGCCCTGGTCGTCCTGCGCTGGCGGCAGTTCGCATCGCCCTGGCTGCGCGCGCTGCTGGCGGCGCTGGCCGCCGCCCCGCCCGCCGGACTGCTGCTTCTCGGGCGCATCTTCCAGACCAGCCCGATCGAGCTCCGCTACCTCAGCTTCGCGACGCCCTGGATGGCGCTGCTGCTCGCAGGCGCCATCGGCTCGCTCTCGCGCCGGCCGGCTGCCGCCATCGGCGGGGTCGTCCTCGGCCTGCAGGCTCTGGCGCTTGCCGGCATGGGGCTGGCCGACGCCACGATGCAGCCGGCGAAGGCCAGCGCACGCGCCCTCGCCGCGCTCCAGCCACCGCCGCTGATCCTGGTGCCGTTCGGCAATGACGGGGTGGGCCTGGTCGCCGCCCTCGCCCGCGGCCTGCCGCCCGACCGGCGGCTGCTGGTGATCCGGCGGGACGAGCCCGACATCCGCCTGCACGCCCGCCTCGCCGCCGCCCGCGCGCGGTCGGTGGCGATCGCCTGGATGGAACAGGATCGCGAGAGCCGCGCCACGCTCGCCCATGTGCGCCCGTTCTTCGCCGCCCCGTGCTGGCGCCAGCGGCCCCATCGGTCCACCCTGGCCGTGTTCGACTGGGTGTGTGACGGAGAGGCGCATGTTCTTCGAGGGGTTCACGCTGGCGAAGGTCCCGGTCCCGGGGGGCACGATCCGCCTGCGCCATGGCGGATCCGGCCCGCCGCTGCTGATGCTGCACGGCAATCCGCAGACCCATGTGATGTGGCACAAGGTGGCGCCCGCCCTGGCACGCCGCTTCACGGTGATCTGCCCGGACCTGCGGGGCTACGGCTTCTCCCTCAAACCGCCGGCGACGCCGGACCATGCGCCCTACGCCAAGCGCGAGATGGCGCGGGACATGGTGGCGGTGATGGCGCATTTCGGCCATGAGCGGTTCCGCCTCGCCGGCCACGACCGCGGCGCGCGCGTCGCGCATCGCCTGACGCTCGATCACCCGGACAGGGTCGAGAAGCTCGCGCTGCTCGACATCATCCCCACGCTCGAGCATTTCGAACGCGCGGACATGAACTTCGCGCGCGGCTACTACCATTGGTTCTGGCTCGCCCAGCCGCACCCCTATCCCGAATGGCTGATCGGCAAGGCGCCGGAGGAGTGGTGGCACCAGCACACCGCCCGCGGCCAGTCCGACGCCTTTGCGCCCGAGGCGCTGGCCGACTACCTGGCCGCCGTGCGCCAGCCCGAGATGGTGCGTGGCATGTGCGAGGATTATCGCGCGGCGATCGGGATCGACCTGGAGCACGACCGCGCCAGCCGCGCCGCCGGGGAGAAGATCAGCTGCCCGCTGCTGGCGCTGTGGGGCGCGAAGGGCAGCATCGCGAAATGGTATGACGCGCTCGCGGTCTGGCGCAGCTATGCGACCGGGCCGGTCACCGGCGGGGCGCTGAACACCGGCCACTACGTCGCAGAGGAAGCGCCGCAGGAGACGCTCGACTGGTTCGAGCGGTTCTTCTAGACCACCGGCCTTCGTGGGAGAGTTTCATGGACGTCGCCACCGCCTTGGCCGCCCTCGGCCACGTTGACACCTTCCCGCGGGAGGCCCTGGCGTGGACGCAGGCCAACTGGCCCGCCATGTCCCCTCACGCTCTCGCAATGACGGCCGCCGTGACCGAAGGGCGGGACGAGTCGCCGGAGGCGTCCCGCGCGCTGTTCTTCCTGCTGCATGCCGGCGCGGCGGCGCGGGCCACCGAACTGCACGCCCCGCTATGCATGTTGCTGCTCGACGCCGAACTGGGCGAGGAGGTGCTGAGCGACGCGGTTCCGGAGCATCTGGGCTCGTTGCTGACCGCGACGTTCGATGGCGACACCGCGCCGTTGCTGTCGCTTGCGGAGTCCGCCAGCGCCAACCCGTTCAGCCGCGGCCACGCCCTGCTCGCCCTGGCATGGCTCGCGGAGGCCGGTCACCTGCCCCGCGACGTCGTCGTGGCCGCCTTGGGCCGCATTCACGCGACGCTCCTCCCCGAGGACGACGCGCTCGCGCTCACCTGGACCGAGGTCGTGGCGGCCCTGCAGGTCACGGAGCTCGAGCAGGACGCGCGGGGCCTCTTCACGACCCACATCCCGCGCGGGCTCGCGACCTGGAAGGAATTCCTCGAGGACGTTTCCGACCTGCGTCGTGGCGTCACGCCGAACCCGATCTGGGACCGCAATCAGACCGCACCGCTCGAGGATGCCGTGGCCGCGTTGGAGGAGTGGACGTTCGAATCGCCCACGGCCGGCACGGGCGACGACGCGGGGAAGACCTGGCTGGCACGCGACTCCGCCGAGCCCTGGATGAACCCACACCGGCATGTGGGCCGCAACGATCCGTGCCCCTGCGGCAGCGGCAAGAAATACAAGAAGTGCTGCCTGCCGGCCTGATACGCCGCAGCGGACGGAATCATCCTCCGGCGCGCCAGAGCAGCACCGCGTCACGCCCGCCTGCGGCAAAGCCGGGCAGGCGCCCCGCGTCCGCCCAGCCGAGGGCACGGAACACCGGCAGCGCCGGATCATCGGCCGCGATCTCGGCCGTCAGGCGGGGGCGACCGATCCGGGCGGCCTCCTCCGCCACGGCCTGCAGCAGCATCGTCGCCATCTCCGTGTCCCCGGCGGTCAGGCGCAGCAGCGGCCCGAGCGCGGCGCGCTCCGGCAGTGTCTCGGCGGCGGACGTGGTCAGCACGACTGCGCCGGCCAGCACCCCTCCCCGCCACGCCGCCAGCAGCCGCACGCGGCAAGCTGCCACATCCTTCGCGACCGCCTGCCAGTGGGCGCGCGCGGCGGCGGGCGCGACCGGGGCGCGGAAGGGACCCAGTCCGGCCTCCGCGGCCACCCCGAGCAGGGCGGACAGACGTGGTTCGGCGGAGGCGGAGGCGGCGGCATCCAGGGCCGAACTCCCGTGGACCGGCTTGGCGTAGGCGAATTCGAGCGAGTGGGAGATATCGTCCAGCACCCGGATGGGGCCCGCGCGGACATAGGACCGTTTCTCGTAGAACCGGTGCGCGCGATCGAAGCGCGTGTCTGTCCACAGCACCAGCCGCGTTGCGCCGGATGCGATCGCATGGGCCTCCGCCGCGTCGAGCAGACGGTGCCCTAGGCCGCTGCCATGCGCCGCGGGATGCACGTAGACCTTGCAGATCTCCCAGGCCCCGTCTTCCAGCGGCCGGGTCGCCATCATGCCGACGATCCCCGCCGGTCCGTCGCCGCCATGCCCGGCCGCGCCCGCCTCCGCGGCCCATAGCGCCCCGCCCGCCGCCGCGTAGTAGGACGCGAGCGCGCGCAGTTCCGGCACCTCCAGGTCGACGTCCAGGATCACGCCGGGATATTGCGACCAGCACGTGTCGACCAGCGCGATGAAACCCGGCGCGTCGTCATCCCGCCCGGTCCGGAGCGTCACTTCGGGGATCATGGCGATGGGGGGAACCTCCTGTCCTGGGGGGCAACCTGGACCGCCGCGGCGGCGCGGGCCGGGAGCGGCGGGCAACGATGTCGCCGACCACGCGTTCCGGGGTCAAGCCGGCGGGCCGGTGCATGACGGCGGGCGACGCACCGTGCGGCGCCCGCCGCAGGACGCCGCGGAACGTGCGCGGCAGGTGGCCGTGAGGCATACGGGGCAGGAGATGGATGATGGCCGACGCTTTCGACCTCGCGCGGTTCGTGCGCGCCCAGGATCCGGTGCTGGACGCGGTGCAGCAGGAGCTGCGCGCCGGCCAGAAGCGCAGCCACTGGATGTGGTTCGTCTTCCCGCAGCTTCGCGGCCTCGGCCATAGCGCGACGGCGCAGCAGTACGGGATCGGCTCGCTCGCCGAAGCCCGCGCCTATCTCGCGCATCCGGTCCTGGGTCCGCGGCTGATCGCCTGCACCGACCTGGTGAACGCGGTCCAGGGACGGTCGGCGCACGCGATCTTCGGCTCCCCGGACGACATGAAGTTCCATGCCTGCATGACGCTGTTCCGCGCCGCGGGTCCCGAGACGCCCGCCTTCACGACCGCGCTTGACCGCTATTTCGGAGGCGCCCCGCACGAGGGCACCCGCGCGCTTCTCGGGTGAGCCCGCGCGCGCTCTGCTTCGGTGAGCGCTCGCGCGCTGCTCGGGGGAGACGGCGCGCGACGGCGATCCCTCAGTGCAGCCCCTCGCAGAACGTCTGGATGCGGCGCAGCCCTTCCTCGAGTTCCGCATCCGCGGTCGCCGTGCTGATCCGCAGATAGGGGCTCATGTAGTAGGCGGCGCCATGCACCGTCGCGACATACTGCTCTTCCAGCAGCGCGAGGCACACGTCGCGGTCGGAGTCGAGCTTCCGCCCGCCCGCCGTGGTCTTGCCGAGACAGCCGGCCACGTTCGGGAACACGTAGAACGCGCCCTCCGGCTTGTGGCAGGCGATGCCGGGGCACGCATTCAGCATCTCGACCGCCATGTCGCGTCGCCGCTTGTAGGCGTCGATCTGCACCTGCACGCCGTCCTGCGGCCCGTTCAGCGCGGCGGTGGCCGCGGCCTGGCCGACGGTGGAGACGCCGGCGGTCGCCTGGCCCTGCATGTTGACCATGGCCTTGATCAGCGCCTTGGGCCCGGCCGCGAAGCCGATGCGCCAGCCGGTCATGGCGTAGGTCTTCGACACGCCCGAGACCGTCAGCGTCCGGTCCTTCAGGTCCGGTGCGACCTGCGCGATCGTCGCGTGCCGGAAACCGTCGAACACCAGGTGCTCATACATGTCGTCCGACAGGATCCAGACATGCGGGTGCTTGCGCATCACCGCCGCGATCGCCGCCAGCTCCTCGGCGGAGCAGCAGGCGCCGGTCGGGTTGTTCGGGTTGTTCAGGATCAGCCACTTCGTCTTGGGCGTGATCGCCGCGTCGATGTCCTCAGGCCGCGGCTTGAAGCCGTTGTTCTGCGGGCAAGGGACGAGCACGGGCTCGCCCTCGGCGATCTTCGCCATCTGGGCATAGGCGCTCCAGGACGGGACGGGGATCACCACCTCGTCGCCCGCATCGACCGTCGCCATCAGCGCATTGAACAGGCACTGCTTGCCGCCGTTCGAGACCGAGATCTCGTCGAGCGCATAGTCGAGCCCGCTGTCACGCTTGAACTTGGCCTGGATCGCCTCCTTCAGCGCGCGCGTGCCGTCCTGCGGCGGGTACTTGGTGTCCCCCGCCAGCGCGGCCTGGTGCGCCGCTTCGATCGCGTTCGGCGGTGAGGCGAAGTTCGGCTCCCCGGTGGTGAGCGTGATCACCGGCTTGCCCGCGGCGCGCAGCTCGCGCGCCTTGATCGTCATCGCGACGGAGGGCGCGACCTCGATGCGGTTGAGCCGCTGAGCGAGGGCGGGCATCAGTGCAGGCCTTGGCAGAAGCGCTGGATGCGGGTCATCGCCTCGCGCAGCTCGTCGGTCGCGTTGGCGTAGCTGATCCGGATGTAGCCGGGGTAGCAGAACGCCGCGCCATGCACGGTGGCGACGCCTTCCTCGGCCAGCAGCGTGAGCGCGAAATCCTCGTCGGTCTCGATCTTCTTGCCGCCCTTGCTGGTCTTGCCGAGGCAGCCCTGGACCGAGGGATACACGTAGAACGCGCCTTCCGGCTTGGTGCAGTGCATGCCCGGCGCCTTGTTCAGCGCCTCGACCACGAGGTCGCGCCGCTCCTCGAAGACCTTGCGCATCGCCTCGATGCTCTCCTGCGGGCCGGTCAGCGCCTCCACCGTCGCGGCCTGGGCGACCGAGTTCGGGTTGGAGGTCGACTGGCTCTGCAGCTTGTCCATCGCCTTGATCAGCGGCACCGGCCCGCCGGCGAAGCCAATGCGCCAGCCGGTCATGGCATAGGACTTGGAGACGCCATGCACCGTCAGGGTGCGGTCCTTCAGCTTCGGCTCGACCGCGGCGATGGTGGCCGGCTTGAACCCGTCATAGGCGAGCTTGTCGTAGATGTCGTCGGTCAGCACCCAGACATGCGGATGGCGCAGCAGCACGTCCGTCAGCGCCTTCAGCTCCGCCGCGTCATAGGCGGCACCAGTGGGGTTGCACGGGTTGTTCAGCATGAACCAGCGGGTCTTCGGCGTGATCGCCGCTTCCAGATCCTCCGGCCGCAGCTTGAAGCCGTTGTTCTGGCTGCAGGGCACCAGCACCGGCTTGCCGTCCGCCAGCGTGACGATGTCCGGGTAGCTCACCCAGCACGGGCTGGGGATGATCACCTCGTCGCCCGCGTTCAGCGTGGCGACCATGGCGTTGAACAGCACCTGCTTCGCGCCGGTGGAGACGATGATCTCCTCCGGCTTGTAGTCGATGCCGCTCTCCCGCTTGAACTTCTCGGCGACCGCCTTGCGGACGGCCTGGGTGCCGGCGACGTCGGTGTATTTCGTCTCGCCGCCCTCGATCGCGCGGATCGCGGCGTCCTTGATGTTGCGCGGCGTGTCGAAGTCCGGCTCGCCCTGCGAGAGGCTGATGACGTTTTTCCCCTCGGCGATCATCCGGCGGGCCACCGTGGAGATGGCGATGGTCAGGCTGGGCTGGATGCGGTCGAGGCGTTCGGCAGTGAGGGACATGACACGGGTTCCGGGGTGGCAAAACAGCGGCGGACCCTAGTCCGGCGGGGGGTGTGGATCAACCGTTCCGATGACGGGGCGGGGATGCGGAAACGGCGGCTCCCGTCATGCCGGCGTCGCAGGGCCGCAGGCATTCATTCCGCTTTTCCGGCGGACCGGCCCGCGTCCCCACACCGGGGCCGTGCTTGCTCGGCTTGGAGAAAGCTCTGTAACCTCACTGCATAAAAAGACAGAGCAGAGGAACGCCCAATGTCGCTCACGCTCGATCGCCCGCCGACCCTCGACGATCTCGTCGCGCACGACCGTCCCGCCCTGATGGCACTGTTCCGGACCTTGCAGGCGCCGGCCCGCGCCGAGATGAACGGCGACTTCCTCTCGGCGCTTCCCGCCTATGCCGAGGCAGAGTGGCGGGAGTCGATGCGACGCGTCGGCAAGGATTTCTGGCTGGGCAAGTCCTACCTGCCCCAGCCCCACAAGGGGCACCAGGGCCACGGCCACAACCGCTACCGGACCGCCGACGGCCGCACCCGCCGGGAATCGCGCTTCGTGTGGGATATCGCGCCGTCGACGATCGACGGGAACCCGTCGCTGGTGATGCGCTACGCCGCATTTCCGAACTGGGGCGGCGCGCACGACCTGATCGACGAGGTGCGGGTGGTACGGCCCAACCTGTATCTGGGCCTGTATCACACGGCGACGCCCGTGCCCGGGTTCACTCCTCGACCGGGCGGCACCCGTTCGGGCATCGAGTTCTTCATCCTGAGCGGTCCGGTGGCCGCCTACGTCCCCGCCCAGAACGACTGAAGCGTGCGGCCGGGGGGCCACACGCTTCGCCGGTAGGCACGGAACTGTCGGGTAGACAACCGCGCGGCCCCGTATGGGACCGCGCGGCCCGCCGTATCAGCCGTAGAGGATCTTGCCGTTCAGCTGAGACGCCTGCGTCAGGTTGCTGAAGGTGATCTGCGTGCTGTCGGACAGGGTGATGGTCACGCCGGAACCGCTCACCTCTGCATTGTTCACCAGCGAAGACGCGGACTGGGACGGATCGTAGCCGCTCAGGTACACCCCATCGCCATCGCTGAAGTCGGTGATGAAGTCGTGCATGCCGGCCGTCGCGCTCTTGTAGAACACGTAGGCGTCCGCCCCGGCGCCACCGGTCATGCTGAACGCGCCGGCTCCGACGAACATCGCGTCGTCGCCGTTGCCGCCGACCCACGTGGTGTTCGAGGCCGCATCGCCGTTCGACGCGAAGACGTTCCCGGCCGACGTTCCCGCCGCGTTCAGCGTCTCGTTGCCGGCGCCGGCGAGCATGATCGCATGGCCGTCGGTGCTGGTGAACGTGGTGTTGCTGCCTGCGCTGCCGAACACCGTGGTCTCACCCGCCCCACCTTGCACCTGGGTGGTGCTGTCGGTGTTGGCGGCGAAGAGCAGGCCGCCCGTGCCGCCCGTCACCGTTCCGGCGCTGCCGGCGCCACCCACGACCGTCGCCGCGCCGTCGCCACCGACGAAGTTCAGCGTCCCCGCGCCGCCGAACACCAGCGCGTCGTGCGCGGTGGTGACCGTGGCCGAGGAAGCGCTGGAGGCGAACACCGTGTCGCCGTTGCCGGTCAGGTTGGCGGTGACCGCCCCGGTCCCGCTCATCAGGATGCCGGTGTTGTCGCCGCTGCTGGTGACCGTGGCGGCCCCGGCCGCGATGATCACGGTGTCCCCGGTTCCGCTCGAGTTCACCGTCGTCGTCGCGCTCTGGGCGATCAGCGTGTTGGTGCCCGCACCACCGGAGATGGTGCCGGCGCCGGCGCCGAAGATCGTGTCGTTGCCCGCGCCGCCCGTGAGCGCGAAGGTGTTCGCGTCACCGCGGGTGAGCGCGATCGCGTTCGAATCGATCCCCAGCGTGTTCCCGCCGTTGATCAGACCCATGAGGTGGCCGACCGTGCCGCCCAGCACGACTTCGAGCGACGTGTCGGCGTTCGCCATGCCGATGGTGCCGGTGTAGCCCGCCGGGTTGCTCAGCAACAGGATCGGATGGTCGGTGCCGGCCGTGTTGACGTTGAGGTTCTGGCTCGTGGCCATGCCCAGGTCGAGGATCGACGAGCCCTGGATTTCCAGGCTGCCGGAGCCGGTGATCGTGTTGCCGCCGAGCAGCAGCGGCCCGAGGTCATACAGCGCGCCGTCGGCGAGGATGACACCGTTGTTGATCATGGTGTTCGCGACGAAGGTGCCGCCGCCGCCGATCAGGGCGCCGGGACCGAAATCCATCTCGTCGGCCGTGAACACGCCGCCGAGGCCACCTACCAGCGCGCCGCCGGTGTTCGTGGACGTCGCGATGATCGTGCCGCTGACCGTCAGCGTGCCGCCGGCCGTGCCGGGCGTTCCGATGGCAGGGCTGCCGCCGACGATCAGATGGCCATCGCCCGACACCACCACCTGCGCGACCGTATCGGTTGCATCGTAGATGAAGGGCTCGTTAGCGGTGATGAGCGCAACGTCGGTCGGCCCGTTCGGAACCGTTGCCGCAACCGTTGTGCCCTGATTCCAATTCCCGACCGTGTTCCAGTCGGCCCCCGCAGCATTTGTAAACGTGAAAGTCGTACCCGACATCGACAACGCCCTCCGATGAAGATCAAGCAGCGCGCTTTTGCCAGATATCCCGCTCGCGAGCGCGTGTTCAGACTTCACGTTCCGGACAGCAGAGAGAATGCTGCTCGAACAAACCACGGGAAACCGTGGATTTCAGTGCGAGTTCACAATTGTGTTGGCTCCGTCAGAGAGTTCAGCGCGGTCGTTCCGCCCAAGCCGCAACGGCATCCAGCGCCTCCGCCAACGCCGCCTCATCCGTCCGCCCGCTGCGCCGCGGCACGTGGAACCCGTGATCCGCGTCCGCAATCGCGACCAGCGTCGCCCGCCCGCCCAGGCCGCGCACCACCCCCGCCAGCAGCGCCGGCTCCGCCAGCGCGTCGCGCGTGCCCTGCACGAACAGCATCGGACTCCGGATCCCGGCCAGCGGCGCCGCGCGGGTCGTGGCGGGCTTGCCGGCCGGGTGCAGGGGAAAGCCCAGGAACACGAGCCCACGCACGCCGGGCAGCGGCTCCTCGGCCTGCGCCGCCGCCGTCATCCTTCCGCCGAAGGACTTGCCGCCCGCCAGCAGCGGCAGGTCGGGTGCGAGATCCTGCAACGTGGCCACCGCGGCGCGCACGGCGGCCTGTGCCACCGCCGGCCGGTCGGGACGCCGTCCGCCCGCCTCCATGGACGGGAACTGGAAGCGCAGGCTAGCGCCCCCGCGCGCGGCGAGGCCGGCGGCGACCGCCTGCATGAAGGAATGCGTCATGCCGGCCCCGGCGCCATGCGCGAGGCAGTACGCGAACCGCGCCTCGGGCGGCCGCATGAACAGGCCGGACAGGGTGGCATCCGCGAACGGGATCCGCACCGGCTCCGGCGTCATCGCCCGCCTCCTGCCGCGCGGGTGCGCCGCCGCGCAGGACCCAGCTCGATCCATGCGGGCGCGTGGTCGCTGGCGTTCGGCTCGCCGCGCGTCCAGCGGTCGACACCGGCCTCTGCGATGCGAGGCGTCAGATCGGGGGAGAGCAGCAGGTGATCGAGCCGCAATCCTTTGTCGGCCGGCCAGCGCTGCCGCTTGTAGTCCCAGAACGTCCACAGCGGCCCGGTCGGATGCAGCCGGCGCAAGGCATCGGTCCAGCCCTGCTCCAGCAGCCGCGCGAAGGCGGCACGCGGCGCCGGTTGCACCAGAGCGTCGCGGTCCCAGGACCGGGTCGGATAGATGTCGGCGGGCGTCGGCACCACGTTGTAGTCCCCCGCGAGCACCACCGGGACACCGGCCTCCCGCAGCGTCGCCGCATGCGCGATCAGGCGCTCGAACCAGGCGAGCTTGTAGTCGAATTTCGGGCCGGGTTGAGGATTGCCGTTCGGCAGGTAGATGGAGGCGATCAGGATGCCGCCGACCGCGGCCTCGACGTAGCGCGCCTGGACGTCGTCCGGATCGCCCGGCAGGGCGGTGCGGGTCTGCACCGGCTCCGCATCGCGGGCCAGGATCGCCACGCCGTTCCAGCTCCGCTGGCCGCGCCAGACGGCGCCGTAGCCGGCGTCGCGCAGGGCGGCCGCGGGAAACGAGCCCTGCTCCGCCTTCAGCTCCTGCAGACAGACCACGTCCGGCGCGGCGCGTTCCAGCCAGGCCAGCAGGTTCGGCAGCCGCCGGTTGACGTTGTTGATGTTGAAGGTGGCGATCCGCATGGCAAGCGAAACGCGCGGCCTCGCATCGGGTGCCGTCAGCGGGCGCGAAGCCGCAGCAGCGACAGCAGGGCGAGCCCGCCGGCCACCACGGCCACGATGACGGTGGCGAGCGCGTAGATCTCGGGCGTGGTGCCGAGCCGGGTCATGGAGAAGACGACCATGGGCAGGGTGGAGGCGCCGGGACCGCTCGTGAAGCTTGCGACCACGAGGTCGTCCATCGACAGGGTGAAGGCGAGCAGCCAGCCCGCCAGCAGCGCCGGTGCCATCAGCGGCAGCGTGACCAGGGCGAAGGCGCGGGCGGGCGAGGCGTACAGATCCATCGCCGCCTGCTCCAGCGTGGTTCCCGCATCGGCAAGTCGCGCCCGCACCACCGCCGCGACATAGGCGACCGAAACCGAGGCGTGGGCGAGCGTCACCGTGCCGGCGCCCCGGCCGCGCGGCCAGCCGATCGCCTGTTCGAGCATGACGAAGAGCAGCAGCAGCGAGAGGCCGGTGATCACCTCCGGCAGGACGAGAGGTGCGGCGAGCGCCGCCTCCAGCGCGCCGCGGCCGCGAAACCGGCCGAACCGCGCGAGCCCGTAGCCGGCCGCGGTGCCGATCAGGGTGGCGAGCGTCGCGGACCCGGCCGCGATGCGGAGCGAGAGCAGCGCGGCGTCGACCAGGGTCGGGTCGGTCGCCAGCTCCTGGTACCAGCGCAGGGACGCGCCGTCCCAGGCGGTGACCATGCGGCTCGCGTTGAAGCTGAACACCACCAGGTAGGCGATCGGCGCGTAGAGGAAGGCGTAGCCGGCGGCGAGCCAGAGCAGCAGGAGGCGGCTCACGCGCGCCCCCCAACACCGGCGGGCCGCGGCGCCCATCGCCGCTCGGCGGGACGGGCGCTCATGCCGGACTGCGCGCGGGTCGGCGGCGCAGGGCCTGCAGCGCGAGGGCGGGCAGCGCCACCAGGACCAGCAGCAGCACGATCGCGAGGGCGGCGGCGGTCGGCCAGTCGCGGTTCTGGAAGAACTCCCCCCACAACACGCGGCCGACGAGCTGCGCCTGCGGCCCGCCCAGCAATTCGGGGATGACGTACTCGCCGACCGCCGGAACGAAGACGAGCGCGCAGCCGGCCCAGACGCCCGGCAGCGAGAGCGGCAGGGTGACGCGCAGGAACACGCCGAGCGGCGAGGCACCCAGGTCGGCGGCCGCTTCCTCCAGCACCGGGTCGCGCCGCGCGAGCCGCGCGTAGAGCGGCAGCACGAGGAAGGGCAGGTAGGTGTAGACCACCCCCAGGTAGAGTGCGGTGTCGGTGTAGAGCAGGTGCCGCGCGCCGATGCCGACCCAGGCCAGCAGGGCGTTGACCAGCCCGTCGTCGCGCAGCAGCCCGATCCAGGCGTTGAGGCGCATCAGGAACCCGCTCCAGAACGGCAGCATGACCGCGAGGAGCAGCGGGTCGCGCCAGCGGGTTGGGGCGCGCGCGATGGCGAGCGCCATCGGATAGCCGATCACCAGGCAGATGCCGGTCGAGACCGCGGCGAGCTTCAGGCTGAGCCCGAGCGCGTCACGGTAGAACGGGTCGGTGAGCACCAGGGCGAGGTTGTCGAGCGTCAGCCCCAGCGTGAACGGCGGCACGCCATCGGCCGGCTGGGCGAGCGCGATCGCCGCCACGATGACCGTCGGCGCGATCAGGAACAGCAGCAACCAAATCCAAGGCACCGCCAGCACCACCACCGCCCCCCCTCCCCTGGCGGGAGGGGGCCGGGGGGCGGGGGAAGCCGGGCCGCTTCGCATGATCATGTGGCGGGCAGCACGATGCAGGCCTCGGGCGGCCAGCCCAGGGTCACGGGCGCGCCGGGCGCGAGGCGGGCGGCTCCGAAGCCACGGTCGAGTGCCTGGACGCTGCGCAGGAGAGAACCGTCCGGGCGACGCACCTGCGTCGTCACGCTCTCCCCGGCGTATTCCTGGGCGACGACGATTCCGGGGAGGCGGTTGGGTCCGTCTTCCAGCCGCAGCCGTTCCGGCCGCAGCGCGAGCAGCCGCGGCCCCGCCTGGCCCGTCGTCCCGGTGCGCAGGAGGGTGCCGTCGGGCAGCCGGAACGTGCCGTCCGGCGCGAGCTCGCCCACCAGGATGTTGGCGGCGCCCAGGAACTCGGCGACGAACCGGTCGGCCGGCCGCTCGTAGACCTCGTCTGGGGCGCCCACCTGCGCGAGCCGGCCGTTGCGCATCACGCCGATGCGGTCCGCCATGCCCAGCGCCTCGTCCTGGTCGTGCGTCACCAGGATGAAGCTCGTGCCGAGCCGCCGTTGCAGGCGCATGAGTTCGGTGCGGGTGTCGGCTCGGAGGCTGCGGTCCAGCGCCGAGAGCGGCTCATCCAGCAGCAGCAGGCGCGGGCCGGGGGCGAGGCTGCGGGCCAGCGCCACGCGCTGCTGCTGCCCGCCTGAGAGCTCGTGCGGCCGGCGGCCAGCCATCGCCTCGAGCCGCACGAGGGCCAGCATCTCCCCGACGCGTGCTGCCAGCGCCGCCCCGCGCAACCCTTGGCGGCGGAGGCCGAAGGCCACGTTGTCGGCCACGCTGAGATGCGGGAACAGCGCGTAGGACTGGAACATGGTGTTGACCGGACGCCGATGCGGCGGCAGGGGCGCGAGGTCGGTGCCGTCCAGCACGATGCGTCCGGTCCAGGGCCGCACGAACCCGGCGATGGCGCGGAGCAGCGTGGTCTTGCCGGAGCCGGAGCCGCCCAGCAGGACGAACAGCTCGCCGGGCGCGACGGTGAGATCGAGATCGGCGAGCGCCGTCATGTCGTCGTAGCGCACGCCGAGGCCGGTGATGGCGAGGGTCACTGGGGACGGCTCTCCACCGTGTCCCGGGGCACGTGCTGCACCTTCACGTCATGGCCGGCCACCCTGGCCCAAGGCACGGGCTGCACCTTCACGTCATGGCCGGCCACCATGGCCCGAGGCGCGGGCTGCACTGCCACGTCATGGCCGGCCACCGTGCCGGCCATCCCCACCAGCACCCTGCCGCGACGGATGGCCGGGTCAAGCCCGGCCATGACGGAGGGGGGACACGCCGGGCCGCCGCCCCCGGCCGCGAGGGAGGGGCCAATCACCGCGGACCGAGGCAGCAGCCGCCCCTCCCCGTCATGGCCGGCCACCGTGCCGGCCACCCCCACCAGCACCCTGCCGCGACAGATGGCCGGGCCACCCTCCCCGGCCATGACGGGGAAAGGAGCCACCGCCAGGACCGCCGAACGCCCTTGCCTCACTGCCCCGCCTTGAACCGCGCCCACATCCGGGTCCGGGCGCGTTCGGCCGTGGGAGAGAGAGCCTTGACCGTGAAGAACCGCGCCATCATCGCCGGCGTCGGGAAGATGTTGGTGTCGTCCTTCAGCGCCGGCCGCACCATGGGCAGGCTGGCCGGCACCGCGTTGGGATAGCGCACCACGTTGGTGATGCCGGCGATCACCTCGGGCCGCAGCATGAAGTCGATGAAGGCCAGCGCCTCCGCCTTGTGCGGCGCGTCGGCCGGGATCGCCAGCATGTCGAAGCCGACCTCCGTCGCCTCCTTCGGCGCGACGTAGCGCACCGTGATGCCCCGCCCCGCCTCCTCGGCGCGTGCGCGGGCCTGGATCACGTCGCCCGAGTAGTCGAAGACGAGGCAGGTCTCGCCGTTCGCCATCGCCTCCAGCGCGCCGCCGCTCGCGAAGGTGCGGATGTAGGGCCGGATCGCCATCAGCATCTTCTCGACCTGCGCGAGGTCGCCGGCATCCGTGCTGTTCGGGTCCTTGCCCAGCCAGGCGAGCACCGATGGGATCACGTCGATCGCCGAGTCCATCATGGTGATGCCGCACGCCGCGATCCGCATCGCGTTCGCGGGGTCGAACAACAGCGCCCAGCTGTCCATCGGCGCATCGGGAGCCACCGCGCGCACCTTGTCGGGCAGCACGCCCAGCCCGATCGTGCCCCAGAGATAGATCGACCCGTGGCGGTTGCCGGGATCCGAACTCTCGACGCGCCGCATCAGGTCGGGATCGAGGTTCTTCCAGTTCGGCACCTTGGCGCGGTCAATCTCGGCCAGGGCGCCCGCCTTGATCAGGCGGGAGAAGGTCGGCTCGTTCGACGGCACCACCACGTCGTAGCCGGAATGGCCGGCGAGCAGCTTGCCCTCCAGCGTCTCCAGGCTGTCGAACACGTCGTACTGGACCTTGATGCCGGTCTCGGCGGTGAACCGCTCCAGCGCCTTGGGATCGGTGTAGTCGGTCCAGTTGTAGACGTTCACCACCCGCTCCTCGGCGGCGGCACGCGGGAGCGGAGCGAGCGCAGCGAGGAGCAGGCCCGCGAGGGCGGCGGCGACGGGCAGCAGGCGCATCAGCGGGACCCCGGCGGGATGAAGGCCGCCTGCGTGCCGCCGTCCACCGGGATCGTGGTGCCGGCGACGTAGCGGGCGGCGTCGGACAGCAGGAACTGGATGACGTCGACCACGTCCTCGGCCTGGGCGATCCGGCCGACCGGCGAGACACCGGAGGGCTGATAGCCCTTCCCCACCGACGGGTCCGCCATGGCGCGGACCATCGGCGTGTCGACCGTCCCCGGCGCGAGCGCGTTGACCAGGATGCCCTCCGGCGCCCATTCGGCGGCCATGACGCGGCAGAGCTGGCTCACCGCGGCCTTCGACGCGGCGTAGGCGCCGCTGATCACCTTGGGCCGCAACGCCGCGATCGAGGAGAGCAGCACGACCCGCGCCGGCGCCTCGGGCCGTGCCGCCTGGCGAAGCAGCGGAAAGGCCGCGCGGGCGCAGAGCCAGGTGCCGCGCACGTTCACCGACATCACGCGGTCGAACTCCTCGACCGGCATCTCGGCCATCTTGCCGGAGCGGAGCACGCCGGCGCAGCAGATCAGGGCATCCAGCGCGGGCGTCGTGGCCGCAAGCGCCTCGAACGCGGCGGCGACCTGAGCGGCCTCCGCCACGTCGCAGGGCATGGGTCGGAATCCTGGGCCGGCTTCGGCCGCGAGCGCGTCCAGCCGCGGTCCCGGCAGGTCGAGCCCGGCCACGGTCCAGCCCGCCGCGACGAGCCGCTGCACCGCCGCGCGCCCGATCCCCGACGCCGCCCCCGTGATCGCCGCGGTCTTCGCCATCCGACCCCCCATCCTTGCGCAGGTATCGTAACCGCGCCCGACCGCCATCGGAAGCGCACCGGCCGCACCGGCGCGCCGGGATCGGCGCCGTATCGCCGATCCGCTTTCTCCAGCAAGGTGTCGAGGCGGGCGCCGACCGGACGGCCGAACCGCAGGATGTCGTCGGGCCGGAGGCGCTGGGGGATGCGCGCGCACATGCGGGTAAAGTCCCGCCTTGCCCCCGACCGTCGAATAGACGCTCGTATGATGCAGCAATCCTCGAGGAGGGTCCCATGGGTGCGTTCGACGGGAAGACCGTTCTGGTGCTGGGCGGAAGCCGGGGGATCGGGGCGGCGATCGTGCGCCGCTTCGCGGCGGACGGTGCGAAGGTGACGTTCACCTACGCCGGTTCCGCCGAGGCGGCCGACAAGGTCGCCGCCGAGACGGGCAGTTCGGCTGCGCAGACGGACAGTGCCGATCGCGACGCGGTCATCGCGCGGGTCCGCGAGAGCGGGCCGCTGGACGTGCTTGTCGTGAACGCCGGCATCGTGCTCTTCGGCGACGCGCTCGAGCAGGACCCGGAGCTGGTGGACCGGCTGTTCCGGATCAACGTCCATGCGCCCTACCATGCCTCGGTCGAGGCGGCGCGGCAGATGCCGCACGGGGGCCGGATCATCGTGATCGGATCGGTGAACGGCGATCGCATGCCGGTTCCCGGCATGGCGGCCTACGCGCTGAGCAAGTCGGCCCTGCAGGGGATGGCGCGCGGACTGGCGCGGGATTTCGGTGGGCGCGGCATCACGATCAACGTCGTGCAGCCCGGGCCGATCGACACGGATGCCAACCCGGCGGACGGGCCGATGAAGGAGCTGATGCACAGCTTCATGGCGATCAAGCGCCATGGACGCCCCGAGGAGGTCGCGGGCATGGTCGCCTGGCTGGCCGGACCCGAGGCCGGCTTCGTGACCGGGGCGATGCACACGATCGATGGTGCGTTCGGCGCCTAGGGCCTCTCCGGCCCGCTTTCGCCCGTCGCGCTGCCCGCGCCCGTCCCGCCCCCGGCGCCCCTGACACCGCCATCAGGGCGGGCGGCGCGCGGGCGGCTGGACGGGCGCGGGCGCCTTGGATACCCATGCACCATCCAGGCGCGGAGGCGCCGCAGGCGAGGAGCGGAGATGGGGGACGCGCAGGCAGGGCTCTCACGCGATCCGGCCTCCTCGATCGCGGTGCGGCTGATGGCCGACGACCTGACCGGGGCGCTGGACACCGCGGCCGAACTGGTGCCGCTCACCGGCCCGATCGCGACCTTCTGGCCGGAGGCGATCCCCGCGACCCTGCCCGCCATCGCCGCGTGGGACAGCGGCACCCGGGAACTGACGTCCGACGCCGCCGTCGCGACGATCGGCCCGCACCTGTCCGCGCTGGCGGCGGCGGGGCTCGCGTTCAAGAAGATCGACAGCCTGCTGCGCGGGCCGACCCTGGCCGAGATCGCCGCCTGCCTGCGCAGCGGCGCGTGGGACGGCGCCATCCTGGCGCCCGCATTCCCTTTCCAGGGCCGCATCACCCGGGGCGGCGTCCAGCATCGGCACGCCGCGGACGGGTGGGAGCCGGTCGGCGGCGACCTGGTCGCGCGGCTGCAGGCCGAGGGCGTGCCGGCGCGGCGCGGCCAGGTGGGCGTGACGCCCGCGGGCGGTGCGCATGTGTTCGATGCCGCGACCGACGACGACCTGCAGGCGGTGGTGGCGACCGGCGTCCGCGCGTCGGGACGGGTGCTGTGGATCGGCACGGGGGGCCTCGCCCAGGCGCTCGCGGCCGGGTTGCGGGCGGCGCAGGACGCCCCGATCGCGCCTCCACCGGCGCTGCCGCTGCCGATCCTCGGCCTGTTCGGATCGGACCAGAGCGTCACCCAGGCCCAGCTCGCCGCCTGCATGCCCCACTGGCTGCGGCTCACGCCCGAGACCGGCGGGGCCGTCCATCCCGGAGCGCCGGGTGCGGCCACGCGCGCGGCGGATCAGGTTGCGGCGCGGCTCGCGCGGGACGGGCGCGCCCTGGTCAGCCTGGAGCTTCCGGCCGGGCTGGACCGCGCCACGGCCGCCGGGCGGATTGCCGCGGAGCTGGGCGCCCTGGTGCGGGTGCTGCCGCCCCCTGGAACACTGGTCGTCGCCGGCGGCGAGACGCTCCGCGCGCTGTGCCGCGCCTTCGGCGCCACTCGCCTGTCGGTGCGCGGCCGCCTCGTGCCGGGCCTGCCCTGGTCGGTGCTGGAGGGTGGGGCCTGGAACGGTGTCACCGTGATCTCCAAGTCTGGCGCGTTCGGGCCGCCCAGCCTGCTGCGCGACCTGCTCGCCTCCCCTCACCTTCCGCTGCAAAGGACCGGCTGATGGCGCCACGCCCGCTCGCGATCACCATGGGCGATCCCGCCGGGATCGGGCCGGAGATCATCGTCAAGGCGATCCGCCGTCTCCAGCCGCGGCTCGCGGCCGGCGAGCTCGCGCTCATGGTGATCGGCAGCAACGCCGCGCTGGAGCGCGCGCGGTCCCAGTTCGCCCCCGACCTCGCCATTCCCCCGGTCAGCGAGGACGCGGCCGCGTGGCCCGCGCTGGGCGCGCTGCTGGCCGGGCCGGAGGGCGCGCCGATCCTGCCCGGCCAGCTCTCGCCCGAGGGCGGACGCTTCGCCTTCCAGGCCGTGGAGCGCGGCGTGCGCCTCGCGATGGACGGCCGGATCGGCGGCATCGTGACCGCGCCCTTGAACAAGGAGGCGCTGAACGCGGCCGGCTACCATTATCCCGGCCATACCGAGATGCTGGCGGAGCTCACCGGCGTCCGCGGGTCCTGCATGATGCTGGCGCACGGCAACATGCGGGTGAGCCACGTGACCACGCACATCGCGCTGGAAGACGTGCCGAAGCGCGCCACCCCGGAGCGCCTCCGCCGGGTGATCGAGCTGACGCATGACGCGCTGCTGCGCCTCGGCCTCGGCCGCGCGCGGATCGCGGTCGCGGCGCTGAACCCGCATGCCGGCGAAGGCGGGCTGTTCGGCCGCCACGACATCGACGTCGCGGCGCCGGTGATCGCGGCGGCGGTGGCGGCGGGGCGCGACGTGGTCGGGCCGGTTCCCGGCGACACGGTGTTCGTGAAACTGCGGGCCGGCCAATACGACGCGGTGATCGCGAACTATCACGACCAGGGGCACATCCCGGTCAAGCTGCTGGGCTTCGAAGTCGATCCGCAGACCGGCACCTGGAACGACCTGTCCGGCGTGAACGTCACGCTGGGGCTGCCGATCATCCGCACCTCGGTCGACCACGGCACGGCGTTCGACATCGCCGGCAAGGGCATCGCCAACGAGACCAGCCTGCTGGAGGCGATCGAATACGCCGAACGCCTCGCCGCGCCGCGGGCCTGAGCCAGCGGCGCTGTTCAGGCGGGCGGGGTGAACGCCGCCCGCGCCGCGGCCGCCCGCTCACGCATGACGCAGCCCACGGCATGGTCGTTGATCAGCCCCATCGCCTGCATGAACGCATGCACCGTGGTCGGGCCGACGAAGGCCCAGCCGCGCTTCTTCAGCTCCTTCGACATCGCGATCGAGGCGGCCGAGGTGGAGGCGGTCTGCGGCGGCGGCAGATCCTCGGGCCTGGGCTCGAAACGCCAGACCCAGCCGGCGAGCGAGCCTTCCCGCTCCACCAGTTCGCGAACCCGCCGCGCGTTGTTGACGACCGCTTCGATCTTGCCGCGATGACGGATGATGCCGGCATCCTGCAGCAGGCGGGCGACGTCCGCCTCGTCGAACGCGGCGATGCGGTCGGCGTCGAAGCCGTGGAAGGCGGCGCGAAAATTCTCCCGCTTGGCGAGGATGGTGCGCCAGCTCAGGCCCGACTGGAATCCCTCGAGGCAGAGCTTCTCGAACAGGCGCCGGTCGTCGCCGACCGGGAAGCCCCATTCGGCATCGTGGTAGGCGAAGAACTCGGGCGCCGCGGCGCACCAGCCGCAGCGCGGCAGCCCGTCCGGGCCGGGAATCGTCGTGATCATGGTGCAGCGTCCCAGGAACGGCGTCCGCTCGTCCAGCCGGTCCGTTGCGGTGGGTGCCGCGGCCCGCGCGGCCGGCGCCGGTGCGGACCGGCCGGCGTCAGTGCGAACCGGCCGGCGCCGCGCGTGGCAGCAGGGCGGCTGTGACCGCGGCCGTGCGGGGAGGGCCGAAGAGGAACCCTTGGGCGAGCGGACATCCCAACTGCTCGAGCCGGATTGCCTGCGCGGCGGTCTCCACGCCCTCCGCCAGGAGCTGGAACCCGAGACCGTCCGCCATCTGCAGCAGCGCCGTCAGCAGCACCTCTCCGGTATCGCCCACCGCGAAGCGCCGCATCAGGCTCTTGTCCGTCTTCACGATGTCCACTTGGATGTCGAGCAGATGCGCGAGCGACGCGTAGCCGGTGCCGAAATCGTCGAGCGCGACGCGCAGCCCCGCATTCCGAAGCCGCTCGATCGCCGTGCCGACGGTGCGGCCGCCATCGTCGAGCTCGACGGTCTCGGTGACCTCGAGGACCACGAGGTGGCGCGGCACGTCGTATTGCGCCAGCGCGGCCGTGATCCGCGCCACGAGGTCTCCCTGGCGGAAATCCGCCTGCGACAGGTTCACCCCGACATGCTGCAGATGGATGCCCTGGTCGAGCCAGGCGCGGACGTCCCGCGCCACCCGCGCGAGCATGCGGTCTGTCACCAGCGAGGCGTTCGAGGGACTGCGCAGCGCCTCGGCCAAGTGTCCGGACGGCAGGAGACGGCCATCCGGCGTGCGGAGCCGGCACAGGGCCTCGACCCCGATCACCTGCCGCGTCCCGAGGCGGACGATGGGCTGGTAGTGCGCCTCCAGCCGGTCCTCGGCGAGCGCGCGGGCCGCGGCCTGCATGCCCTGGCGCCGCCGGATCGCCGCGGCGGCGCGCTCCGGCCGGAAGCACACGAAACCGCCCCGCGCGGTCTCCTTGGCCTGGCGAAGCGCCAGGTCGGCATCCTGCCGCAGCCTCTCGGGGTCACGCTCCGCCTGCCCGTCGAACGTCGCCGCGCCGCAGGTGACCGCCGGTGCGAGCAGATGCGGGCCGCACCAGGCCGGCGGACGCATCGCCCCGGCGATCCGCGCCGCGATGCGCGACAGGCCGACCCCGACATCCGCGCCCTCGATCAGCAGGGCGAAGGTGCCGGCGGTGATCCGGAACAGGCGTGCGTGCGGGACGGCGCGGCGGAGGCGGCGCGCGACCTCGCGGATCAGGCGGTCGCCCGTCGCATGGCCGAACGCGTCGTTGATGCGTCGCAGCCCGTCGACATCCGCCAGCAGCAGCGCGGCCGCGCCCCTGCCCAGCGACACCTGGTGCAGGGCTCGCTCGAAGCCGGTCCGATTGCCGAAGCCGGTCAGCCCGTCGACCACCGCGAGCCGCTCGACCTCCGCGCTGCGTTCCCATCGGTCGAGAAGGATGGCGGACAGGCCGACGCACTCCGCGACCAGCTCTTCCTCCCCGCGGTTCGGTCCGCGGTGGTCGCGATAGTAGAAGCCGAAGGCGCCGAGTGGACGGCCGTTGCCGGCGAGGATGGGGCTGGACCAGCAGGCCTTCATCCCGAGCGGTTCGGCGAGGCGCCGGTAGGGACCCCAGCGGTGATCGGCGAAGATGTCGGTCACCGCCACGGGCTGGCGCAGGAAGGCGGCCGAACCGCAGGAGCCGACATGCGGTCCGATCGGGATGCCGTCGAGTGCGGCGGAATAGGTGGGCGGAAGGCCGGGGCCGGCGAACGGATGCAGGTGGCCGGCGCGATCCACCGTCACCATCGAGCACAGGACGTCGTCGGTGAAGCTCTGTCCCCGCCGGCAGATCTGCTCCGCCGTCGCCTCGGCGGCCTCGTCGCGAGCGATCATGCCAAGGATCAGTCGCTCGAACTGCGTCATCGGGCGTTCTGCTTTCCGTGCCGGGAGGCGGGGCCCGGTGCCGCGTGCATCTGACCTGCGGGGGTGGTTCGGGTCAAACCAAACATGCGCGGCTGGCCGCCCGTGCATGGCCGGCGGATCGGGGCGCGGATGACGGGCCGGTGTGCCCTTTGCTCCCCGGTCGATGGCGCTCGGCGGATGGCTCGCCTGCGGATACCTCCCCGGCGGCCTTGCATCCCCGCCCGCTCGCTCCGGACGGCTCCGGTCCTACGGAACGCGGGTCCATTCGGCCGAACGGCAGAGCATGCCGAGGAAGAGGCAGCCGTCGGTGCGCATGCCGGAGGGTCCGAGGGAGATGTTCATGGAGAACGTCATGTCCCGGCGCTTGTCGTAGGCGCGGCCGGACAGCTCCGTCGGCGATTCAGGCTCGAGCGTCATCACCAGCGTGTCGCCCGGCTTCTCGTCGCCGGCCGGGTTCCGGACCCAGGTGTTCACCGCGCAGAGCGCGTCGCCGCACGGACTGATCCTGATCCGCGTGCCGCCATCCCGCCGCGCCCAGTCGCCCAGGATGTTGGGACCGCCGTTCGCGGCCGATGCCGCTCCGGCCGACAGGCCGAGGAGCAGCGCCCCCAGCAGGCAGGCGCGGATCGGCCGGCGCGGACATCGCAAGCGGCCGCCGCCGCATTGGGGGCCGGTGCCGATGGATGCGGGGCGGGGCCGATGGCCCTTGCGCTGGGTCATTCCTCCCGGTCTCCGATCTGTCCGTTTCCGAAGTCGTGACAGACCTACGGCCGATCGGGGCGGATGGATCATGGCGGGGGACGGCGGCTGCACGCCGCGCATGTGGGACGCGGCGCAGCGGCCCCCGATGCGCGCGCTGATCCAACGACGCGGGCTCGTGCGTTACCTGGGCATGCACACGACGAGCGATCCGCCACGCCCTGCGCCCGTCCCGCCCCACGCGGCCGCGACGGCGCTCACGTCGCGGCTGCGCACCTATGCGGCGCATGATGACCCGGCCACGGCCGTGGCGAACGCGATCGCGCTGATCGTCGGCTGGAACGGACCGTTCTACCCGCTCTACGTCGTGGCGCTCGCCGGTGCGGGGGGTGGGCCGGCGGTGGCGCTGACCGCGCTCTCGACGCCGTTCTTCCTGGCGATCCCGGCCCTCGCGCGCCGCTCCTCCCGCGCGGGCCGGCTGGCGCTGCCGCTGATCGGGACCGCCAACACGCTGTGGTGCATCAAGCTTCTCGGGCCGGCCTGCGGGCTGCAGCTCTTCCTGCTGCCCTGCGTGATGCTCGCCGCGCTGCTTCATCGCCGAAGCGAACGCCCCTTGCTGGTGCTGGCCGCCGCCGGCGCGGTGGCGGCCTATGCCCTGCCGGAGCGGGTCCTGGGCGCGGCGCTGATCCCGCTGCACGCCGAGGTGACGAGCCGCCTCGCCGCGCTGAACGAGGCGAGCGTGCTGGCGCTGACCGTCGTGATCGCCTGGCAGGTCGCGGCGCTGCTGCGACGGGATCGGTGAGCCGGCGCAGGCACGGTCGGCATCCGGCGGAGGACACGCCGCCGCGGCGCGCGCTTCCTCACCCGGCGCCCCTCACGCCTGCGACCACCGCGTGCGCCGCTTCTCCAGGAACGCCGCGATCCCCTCGCGGGCGTCGGGCTCGAGCAGACCGGCACTGATGCTGTCCACCGCCTCGACCATCGCATCGCGCAGGCTCATCGCGTCCGCCGTCGCCATGAAGCGCAGCAGGCGCCGGGTCGCGGTCGGGGCGCTGCGCCGCACGCCGGCGATGATCTCGTCCAGCGCCGCCTGCAGCGAACCGGCCGGAACCGAACGGGTGATCAGGCCGATCCGCGCCGCTTCGGGCCCATGGACCTTGCGCCCGGACAGCAGCAGCTCCATCGCCAGCTTGCGTGGCACCGACTGCAGCAGCGCCATCACCGCGGGCGAGGGCACGATGCCGTGCTGCAGTTCCGGGTAGCAGAGGAACGCCTCGTCCTCGGCCAGCGCCATGTCGCACCAACTCACGATCGTGGCGCCGGCGCCGTAGGCGAAGCGCTCGATGACCGCCAGGGTCGGGACCGGACATTCGTGGAACGCGGCGTTCAGCACGCGGAGCCGCTCGTAGGTGGCCTGCACATCCGCCATCGGCCCGTCCTGCAACCTGCGCAGGTCGTTCAACTGCCGCCCCGCGCTGAAGATGCCGCCGCGTCCGCGCACCACGATCAGCCGGCAGGCCGGATCCCGCGCCAGAGCGCCGACCGCGGCGATCATCTGCTCGATCAGCTCGTCGTTCATCGCGTTGCGATGGCTGGGGTTGCTGATCCACAGGCAGGCGATTCCGGGGTGCAGCCAGTCGCGCTCGATCGCACAGGTGGTCATGGTGGTCCTCCTCAGGGGATCACGGCATCGGCGCGCAGCGCGGCGATCGCGGCGTCGTCGAGGCCCAGCTCGTCGCGCAGGATCGCATCGGCGTCCCGTCCGAGCGACGCGGGGGGATCGGCGGCGACTCCGCCGCCTTCGGCGAGCTTGAAGGGCGTCCCGACGAGGCGCGCGTCGCCCGCCTGCACGACCATGTCGTTGGCCAGCACCTGCGGATGGGTCAGCACCTGGTCGATGCGGTTGATCGGGGAGACCGCGACGCGGTGCGCCTCCAGCCGCGCCACCCAATGCGCCGCCTCGCGTTCGGCGAAGCGGGCCGACAACAGCGGGATCAGCGCATCCCGGTGCGTCACCCGGTCGGCATTGGTCGTGAAGCGTGGATCGGCCGCGAGCGCCGGCAGGTCCAGCGCCGCGCACAGTCGTTGCCACGCGGCCTCGTTCGGCGCGCCGACCAGCACGTACTCGTCGGCGCACCGGAAGGCCTGGTAGGGCACGAGGTGCCACACGCCGGAGCCTTCGCGCTTCGGCATCACGCCGGCCGCCAGCCAGGCGACCGCGTGGTAGCCCAGCAGCGAGATGCCGGTTTCCAGCAGCGAGGTCCGCACGACGGTGCCGCGGCCGGTGGTGGCGCGCGCCATCAGCGCGGTCAGCACGGCGCCGTAGGCCGCGAGGCCGGTCGCCATGTCGATGAACGACAGGCCGGTGCGGACCGGCGGTTCGCCTTCCAGTCCGGTCATCGACATCGCACCCGCGAAGGCCTGCATCATCAGGTCGTAGCCGGGGCGCTCCGCCATCGGGCCTGCCGCGCCGTAGCCGGTGACCTCGCACACGACCAGCCGCGGATTGCGCGCCGTCAGCACCGCCGGATCGAGGCCGAGTTTCGCCGCGGTCTGCGGCAGGAAGCTCAGCAGCAGCACGTCGGCGCGGTCGGCCAGACCGTGCACGATCCTCTGGCCGTTCGGATGCTTCAGGTCGACGGCCAGGTTGCGCTTGCCGCGGTTGACGCTGTCGAAGTTGCAGCTGGCCCCGCTGGCGACGAAGGGCGGCCAGCGGCGGTTCTCGTCGCCATCCGGCGGTTCCACCTTGATGACGTCGGCGCCCATGTCCGCCAGCAACTGGCCGCAGGACGGGCCGGCCAGCACGCGGCTGATATCCAGCACGCGGAGGCCGGCGAGCGCGCTGCCGGCGGTCATCGGGCGGCTGCCGTCAGCAGCTTGCAGCGGCTGGTGGCGGCGGGCGGGAACGCGTCCTCACCCGGCACGGTCTTGACGATACGCAGCAGGTCCCATTCGCCATGCCGGTCGGCCTGCGGTTTGACCAGGAGCAGATACATCGGCCGCATCACCTGGCCGTCGGCGCGCACCTTGGCGCCGTGGGTGTAGAAGTCGTTCACCGGCATCTCGTGCATGACCCGCGCGACGGTGGGGCCGTCATCCGTTCCGGCCCGGCGCACCGATTTCAGGTAGTGCGTCACCGCGCTGTAGATGCCGGCCTGCAGCATGTTCGGCATTTCGTGCGTCTGCGCGGCCATCCGCTTCGCCCAGGCGCGCGTCGCGTCGTCGGTGTCCCAGTAGAACGACTCGGCCATCAGCAGGCCGGCCGCCGTGGCGCCCAGCCCGTGCACCTCCTGCACGTACATCGACAGTGCGGCGAGCGTGCGGCCCTGCTGAGTCAGGCCGAACTCGGCCGCCTGCTTGATCGCGTTGGTGGTGTCGCCGCCGCCATTGGCCAGCCCGATCACCTTCGCGCCCGAGGCCTGCGCGGCCACCAGGTAGCTGCTGAAATCCTGTGTCCCGAGCGGCACCTTGCTGTCGCCGAGGACCTTGCCGCCGAACGCGGTGACGAACTGCGTGGAGGTGTTCTCCAGCAGTGCACCGAACGTGTAGTCGGCGGCGATGTAGTACCAGGTGTCGCCGCCGTCCTGGGTGATCGAGCTGCTGATCACCTTCGACGTCGAGTAGGTGTCGAACGCCCAATGGAAGCCGGTCGGCACGCAGGACACGCCCGACAGGTCGCTGGAGCCGGCGCTGGTGACGATGTCGATCTTGTGCTTCTGCGCGGCGATCGTCTGCGACGCCAGGGCCACCGCCGAATTGCCCAGCCCGGCGATCATCGTCACGCCGTCGTTGTCGAACCAGTTCCGCACGATGGAGCCGGCGGTGTCGGCCTTGTTGCCGTGGTCGGCCGAGACGATCCGGATGGGACGCCCCAGCACGGTGCCGCCGAAATCGTCGACCGCCATCTGCGCCGCCACGACCTGCGGCTTGCCGGTGATGTCGGAGTAGACGCCGGTCATGTCCTCCAGCACCCCGATCGTCAACGGCGGCGGCGTCTCTGCGCGGGCGGGGCAGGACGGCAGCAGGCCCGCGGCCAGCGTGACCGGGATCGCGATGGCGGCCAAGACGGTGGCGGCCGAAACGGTGGCCATGGTGTTCCCCCCGGTGCGTTGCTGTGCGGCCATTCGCGTAGACCGGTGCCGGCGATACGTCCAATATCACCCGGCTGCGTGCACCATATCGCCGGGAATATCGTCGTAGCCCGTCCGGAGCTCGATCTGCGGCAGCTCCATGCCTTTGTCGACCTGGCGGAGGAGCTGCATTTCGGGCGCGCCGCCGCGCGGATCGGCATCGCCCAGCCGCCGCTGAGCCAGCAGATCCAGCGACTGGAACGGCGCATGGGCTGCCGCCTGCTGGTGCGCGGCGGGGGAGCGCGCCTCGCGCTGACGCCGGCCGGCCGGGCCATGCTGCCGGCGGCGCGGCAGGCGCTTGCGGAGCTGGAGGCCGGGCTGGGCGCCGCGCGGCGTGCCGCACGCGGCCAGACCGGGCTGCTGCGGATCGGCTTCACACCCTCCATCGCGCTGACCACCCTGCCGCCGCTGGTGCGCGACTTCCGGCAGCGCTACCCCGGCGTCGCCGTGCAGCTGTCGGAACACACCAGCGCCGCGCAACTGGAGATGATCCATGCCGGGCGGCTGGATCTGGGATTCCTGCGCGACCCGCCCGAGGATGCGGGCCTGTCGCGCCATACCGTTGCGCATGAGGCGCTGATCGTGCTGCTGCCCCGCGCGCATCCGCTGGCGGCGGCGCGGCGCGTCGCCCTGGCGGCGCTGGCGGGCGAACCCTTCCTGCTGGTGCGCGCGGCGGCGGGCCCGAGCTTCCGCACGCGGCTGCTGGGCTTCTGCCGGGAGGCGGGGTTCGCGCCCGTGGTCGCACAGGAAGCGGGGGAGTGGTCCACGGTGGCCGGGCTGGTGTCCGCCGGGCTGGGTGTCGCGCTGGCGCCGGCGAGCGTCGCGCGCATCAACCTGCCGGGAATGGTGCACCGGCCGCTGGTGCAGACGCTGCACAGCGAGATCGTGCTGTTCTGGCGCGACACGGCGGCGGACGACGTGCTGCGCAACTTCGTGGCGCTCTGCGAGGCCGCGTCCGCGCGCGGGCCGGCGCCGCGCCCGCGTCAGCGCAGCCCCGCGACCTCCGCGTAGGCGTACAGCTCGCGCTCCACGTCGGCGCCGCTGGTGCCGAAGATGACGCCGGTGGCGCCGCCCGCTTCGAGCTGGCGCAGCCGCTCGCGCAGCTCCGCCCGCGTGCCGGTGAAGGTCTGCTGCTTCGCGGCCGCGGTGACCTCGACCAGCTGGTCATGACCGTTCGACACATCGAGGTTGTGCCCGCGATGCACCGAGAGGTGACGTTCCGCCGCGGGCACGCGCTCGACGCTCGCGAGCCACGCCGCGCCGTTCGGCAGCTCCTTCACGCTGTCCGGGTTGGTGGAGTGCCGCTTGTGGTAGCCGAGCGCCACGATCGGCCGCAGCGCGGTCGCGGCGCGCTGGGAGGTCACGTCCTCCCCGTCGTCCAGCACCGTGCCGTTGGTGGAGACGAGGCAGGTCGCGAACCCCTCGGCCGGGCCGCCCAACGAGATCAGGCCGTCGGTGATCTCTGCTGCGAGCGCGCGCGCCTTCGGCCCCTGCCCCGCCATGTAGATCGGCACCTCGATCGGGCGGGCGGGCAACTGGCCGTCCGAGGCGATGATCTGCGCGAGGCCGCCGTCGATCTCCACCGGCTCCCCGCGCAGCAGCGCCTTCACCTGGGTGATGTGCGTGCGCATGGCGGCGAGGCTGAGCGCCTTCTGCCCCATGCCCGCGCGGCCGGTGAAGCCGGTGCCGAAGCCCACCATCAGGCGCCCCGGCGCGATCTGCTCCACCGTCGCGATCGCCGACGCCTGCGCCACCGGATGCCGGTAGCTCGGGATCAGCACGGCGGGGCCGAACTTGAGCCGCGTCGTGCGCTCCGCGATGCGGGCGAGCGTGATCCAGATGTCGTGGCCGAAGGCCGGCACCTCCGGGCACCAGACGGCGCGGTAGCCGAGGCGTTCGGCAAGCGCGGCGTACTCGGCGGTGTGGGGGCCGGGCGGGAGGCGGAAGTCGTAGGTCAGCACGGGGTGCTCTCCATGACGGCGCGGCGGTCAGGAGAGCATGAGGGTGGGTGCGGGGGTCAAGGTGCACCGCCGCCGCGGGCGAGGTCGATCTCCATGCGGTCGAAGTCGAACGTGACCGCGTAGGGCCGGTAGAAATCGTGCCCGAGCATGCCGGCGAGGTAGAAGCCGAACAGGTGCTCCCACGGGAAGGGACCGTCGTAGAGGCCGGGAACCTCGGTCTCCCGCACGGCGCCGAACGACACGCTCCGCACCGTGTAGGGCACGGTGCGCAAGGTGCCGCCGGCACCCGCGCCGGTCTGCGCCTTGTCGGTCTCGAGCTTGATGCGCGCGGCCTTCAGCATCGTCTCGCCAAGCTTCACGCCCGCCCCGATCAGGCCCGTGTCCACGAACATCAGGCTGGGCGGCTGCGTGTCCACCTGGCCCCAGCCGACCATGAAGTGGTCCCCCGCCATCCAGAACGGCACGCGCACGCCCGACGGCGCGAACGGCGCCTCCTTCTTCCGCAGCACGAGTTCGCCGCGCGGGTAATCGAGCGTCGTGAGGAAGTGGGAGAACAGCGTGGTCCCGATCAGCCCGTCGATCGTCCGCCCGCCCGCGAGCTCCGAAAGCTGGCGCAGGGGCAGCATGACGGCGGGGATGTTCCGGATCGTCCAGCCGCCGATGCCGAACGAGTCGATCCGCGTGTGCGACACGGTCGCCTGCTGCCCGCCGGAGAACGTGCCCTCGACCCCGCCATAGTTGGGCACGCCGAGTTCGCGCGCGAACTCGGTGTCGAGCGCGATTTCGGAGCCGCCGGTGTCGATGAAGAACGTCACCTCCTTCCCGCCATTCACCCGCACGATGACCAGCGGCAGCGGTTCCGTCTGCAGGAGCTTGACGGTGGTGGCGGAGCCGTCGCCCTGCACCTGGTAGGGAGTCTGGCCGGCGAAGCTCTGCAGCTTCGCGACGTTCAGCGTGCCGTATTGCGACTGGATGAGCTGGTTCTTGCCGACGTCGATGCCTTTCAGCGCCGCCGCTGCTTTGTCGAACGCGTCCTCGCGGTAATAGACCTCGGCGAGCGTGACCTGCGCGTCCGTCTCGCCGGGCTGCAACGCGTGGGCTTTCATCAGCCAGGCTTCGGCCTCGGTGAAGCGGTTGCCGAGCAGGGCGATGCGGCCGAGTTGCAGGGTCGCGTGGTAGTCGCGCGGCGTGCTGGCGGCGATCGTCGCGTATTGCGCCTGGGCGTCGGCGAACTTCCCGGCGCGGAACAGGGCGTCGTCCGCCTCCGCCTGTGACGCATCGGCGCGGGCGGCGATCGGGGCCACGGCCAGTGCGAGCGCCATGGCGGCTTGGAGGCACGTCGTTGCGGTCGCTCTCATGCTGTCCCCATTCTTCCCGCGTGAGGGTGGGCGGCGTCCCTGCCTGTGACCGACGGGATCGGACGCGCGTCACCTCACGCGGCGAGGGTAGCGCCAAGACGGGCGCGGCGCGAAACCGTCGGACGAACGGGTCGAACGGTCCCCCGTCGCGATCCCGGCGAACGGCTGCGCGGTCAGTGCACCCAGCCGCCGGTGAACGGGAAGATCTGGCCGACCAGGAAGTCGCTCTCCGGCCCCGCGAGCGTGAGCAGGAATTGCGCCGCCTCGCGCGCGGTCGCAAGCCGGCCGGCCGGCACGTTCTCCATCCGCGCGCGGAACTCGTCCGTGGCCTGGTACTCCGGCGGGAAATAGGTCGGGTTCTCGACGAAGGTCTGCGCCGTCGCATTGACCTGGATGTTGTGCCGCGCGACCTCGACCGCGACGCTGCGGACATAGCCGTGCTGGGCGGCACGCGCGGCGGCATAGACCGCGCGGCGGGGAACGCCGCGCAGCGCCGCACCCGCGCCCACCACGACGATCTTGCCCTGGCGCCGCGCCATCATCTGCGGCAACACCGCGCGGGTCAGTCGGTGCAGCGGCCGCACCAGGCGATCCAGCATCAGGTCCAGCTCCGCATCGTCGCTCTCATGCGCGAGCTTGCCCGGCACCTTGGCGGCGAGGTTGGCGACCAGGACGTCGACCTGCCCCGCTTCCTCGATCAGCGCCGCCGCGGCCGAAGGCTGCGTGAGGTCGCGCCGATCGGCCAGCACCTCCGCTCCCTCCTCACGGAAGACCGCCACGATCTCGGGACCGATCAGCTCGTCGCAATCGGTCACCACGACACGCCGGCCGGCAAGCCGTCCGCCCATCAGCGTGCTCCTTCCCGAGACACAGGCGCCGGACCGACCGCCGGGATCCGGTACAGCGCGCCGGTGCGTTGCAGCGCCTCGCGCGACCAGGGCGCGCCGACGCCGTCGATCATCCAGCCGAGGATGGCCCAGAGGTCCCGGTCCACCGTCGCCTCCTCGAGCGGCTCGAGCGCATCGACGACGGCGTGGATCTCGACGCCCGAGGGGAACGGCTCCCCGCTGCGGCCGAGGAAGATCAACGCGTAGACCTCGCCCGAGGGCGCCGACACGTAGCCCGGTTCCGCCAGACCGATCTCGTCCAGCCGGAACGTGCGGGTGAAGAAGTCGCGGAATTCGGGATAGTGCCCGACCCGGTCCTCGACCAGCACGAGACCGAGGCGCTTCTCCGCCAGGTCGGGCTGGGTCGTCACGACGACATCGCTCATGGCTTGTCTGCCCCATCCAGGCGATCGAGGAAGGATCCGACCAGCCGGGCGATTTCCGGCCCCGAATCCTCCTGCAGGAAGTGCCGGCCGGTGACCAGATGCGGTCCCTCGGCATGCGGCAGCAACTGCTTGAAGCGGTCCGCGAAGGTGGCCGCGTCGAACACCTTGTCCTCGCGGCCCCAGATGATCATGGCCGGGAGCCGCGACTCGCGCAGCTTGCGTTCGAGCCAGGCGAAGCGCGCCTGCGCCCGAGCGGTCTCATCGAGCGGGATCCATCGCGGCCACGTCCAGGTCAGCAGCCGGCTTTCAGCGTCGGGCAGCACCGCTTCGTAGATCGGCTGCGCCTCCCGGCGGAGCTTTTCGCGATCCACCACCGACAGGTAGACGCCGCGGCCGGCGAGCACGTTGTGGCGGCCCAGCAGATACGGGCCGACCAGGGGCGCATGCATCATGCGCCAGGGGAAGATGCGCGTGTGGAACTCGGCCGGCGGCGTCGGCCAGGCCCAGGTGCTCATGACCACGAGGGCACGCACCCGCTCCGGGTTCGCCATGGCGAAGGACAGCCCGGTCGGCCCGCCCCAGTCGTGGCACACGACGGTGAGGCGGGTGAGGTCGAGCTGGCGCACGAGGCTGACGAGATTGGCCGCGTGCCCGTCCAGGCTGTGCGCCTGCTCCCGGCCCGGCTTCTCCGACAGGCCGAAGCCGATCATGTCCGGCACGATGACGCGGTGGCCGGATCGCACCAGGGGGTCGATCACATCCCGGTAGAGGAAGCCCCAGGTCGGGTTGCCGTGCAGCAGCAGGACGGGGTCGCCGGTGCCCTCGTCGACGTAGTGCATGCGCCAGCCATTGACCCGCGTGTAGCATGGCGTGAACGGCCATTTCTCGCGGATCGCAGCCGGGAGCTCCATCGCCACCTGGTCCATCGCAGTGCTTCCTTGGTACGCGCGCGAGCGCTGCCGTCCGCTTCGATCCGGTCGGCGCTTCGCCACATCGGGCGGTTCATGAACAGGCAAGACCGGACCGCACTACCCAAGCCCATTGTGCGAGGGAACTTCGCGCGGGAGGATAGGTGCCATACGCTGCGCGTATCGACGGAGGCGGGATGGACGTCCTGGCTGGCATGCGGGTGTTCGCGCGGGTCGCCGAGACGGGCGGCTTCAGCGCCGTCGCGCGTGAGCTGTCCACCACGCAGCCGACCGTCAGCCGCACGGTCGCGGCGCTCGAATCGCATCTGGGCGTGCGGCTGCTGCACCGGTCGAGCCGCGCCGTGTCCCTGACCGATGACGGGCGCGCCTTCTATGTCCGCGCCATGCGCGCGCTGGAAGCCGTGGCCGAGGCGGAGACGAGCGTCGGCGGCCGCCGGGGCCAGCCCGTGGGGCTGCTGCGGATGGGGGCGCCCGTCGCCTTCGGCCGCCTGCACATCGCGCCGCGGCTCGGCACCTTCCTGGCGCACCATCCGAAGGTCGACATCGATCTGTCGATGACGGACGCCTTCGTCGATCCCGTCGAGTTCGGGTTGGACCTCGTGATCCGCATCGGCGACCTGGAGGACCAGTCCCTGGTCGTGCGCCGGTTGGGCGTGACGCGACGGGTGACGGTCGCCTCGGACGACTACCTGGATCGGCGTGGCGTCCCGTCCTCCCCGTCCGACCTGACCGCGCACGATTGCATCGTCTACAGCCGGCTGGCCACGGGCGACCGCTGGCATTTCGAGGGGGCGGACGGTCCGATCGTGGTGAAGGTCGGCGGACGGTTGCGCGCCGACAATTCGGAAGCGGTGCGCGAGGCGGTCAGCGCGGGCGTCGGCATCGGCGTCGTCCCGGTCTGGCTGTTCGGCGACGAGATCCGATCGGGGCGCGTGCGGATCATCCTGAGCGCGTTCGAGCCGCGCCCGCTGCCGATCAACGCGGTCTATGCCTCACGCCGCCATGTCGCCGCGAAGGTGCGCGCGATGATCGCGTTCCTCGCGGCCGAGTTCCACGCGTCGCCGCTGTTGCGCTCCGTCGGTCCGGAGTCGTCATCGGCGGGTCCGGTGTCGATCGACCGCAGCGATCCAGGAGTCTCGCGATGATCGCGCTGAGCACGCTTCTCACCTATGCCGCGGTGGTCCTTGGCCTCTTCCTGATCCCCGGACCCGCGGTGCTGCTGGTGCTCGCCCGCGCGACGACGGGCGGGCGACGCGTGGGGATCGCGACGGGGCTTGGGATCGCCTGCGGCGACCTGATGCACACGGTCATGGCCACCATCGGCCTGTCGGCCGTGCTGATGACCTCGGCGCTCGCGTTCAGCGTGGTGAAATACGCGGGGGCGGCCTACCTCATCTACCTGGGCGTTCGCGCCCTGGCGGAGCGGACCGGGGACCTGCGCGTCGCCCCGGCGCGCTCGGTGGGAGCCGCCGTCGCCTTCCGCCAGGCGATCCTCGCGGAGTTGCTGAACCCCAAGACGGCGCTGTTCTTCCTGGCATTCCTGCCGCAGTTCGTGCACCCCGGCGATGGCAGCGTGACGCTGCAACTCTCCGTCCTGGGGCTGGTGTTCGCGGGCATGAGCGTCGCCTACGCGACGATGATCGCGCTGGTCGCTGCTCCGCTGGGCCGGTGGCTGGGTCGGCATCGCGCGATCGGCCGGTGGCAGGGGCGCATCGTCGGCGCGATCTTCCTCGGGCTTGGCATCCGGCTGGCGTTGCAGGAGCGGTAGTCGCGCGCGCGGCGTACGCGCGGCGGACGCCATGGCGAGCGCGGGGTCCTGGCGCGCAGCGCACCGGTTGGACGGCGATCGGGTATCGGCCTTGGCCGAGCGCCATGCCTTGAAAACGGTCGCGTCACGTGTCATCTCGATTGCTGTCACGTGTCGCGGACCGCGTCCATGTCCCTGTCCATCAGCGATGATCCCGAACTCGCCCGCACCGTCTCGCTGCTCGGTGGTCGCCGGGTGTTGCGCCAAGCGGTGCGCTCCCGCCTGGACGCGCATGACCTGCTGCAGGCCGGCATGCCTGGAACCGCCCTGACGCATCTGGTGGAGCATGTCGGCGTCCTGCGCACGTCGCCGCAGGACAGCCTGGAAAAAGCGGTCGGGATCAGCCTGCGCACCTACCAGCGCCGGAAGGAGGGACCCGATCGGAGGCTGAGCCCCGAGCAGAGCGGGCGGGCGTGGAAGTTCGCCGAGATCCTGGCGCGTGCGACCGAGGTGTTCGGCACCCAGGCGGAGGCGGAAGCCTGGCTCGACCGCTCGGCCCTGGCGCTGGACGGCCGCAAGCCCATCGACCTGCTGTCCACGCCGGCGGGCGTGCGGTCGGTGGAGGAGTTGCTGACCCGGCTGGAATACGGCGTCTACACGTGACGCCGCTGCCGCCGCCCCTGGGGAATGGGGCGCTGGTGATGTGGCGGCTGGACCAGGCGCGCTTTGCCCCGCAATGGGATAGCGGCGAGGGCGCCTATCTCGCGGGCGGACGGTGGAGCAGCCGCGGCGTGCGCGCCGTCTATGCGGCGTTGGACCCGGCCACGGCGATCCTGGAAGTGGCGGTGCACAAGACGTTCCGCGTGCTGGACACGGTGCGGCACGTGCTGACGCGCGCGCGGATCGTGGACCCTCGGGGGGTTCACGTGGTGCGGTCGGAGGACGTGCCGAACCCCAACTGGCTGCGCCCGGGGGCGGTCAGTGCGGGGCAGCAGGCGTTCGGCGATGCGCTGCTGCGGGCGCACCGGTTCGTGCTGCTGCCGAGCGTGGTGTCGACGCAAAGTTGGAATGTGGTGTTCGAGGCGGGGGCGACGCGCGGGAAGTATGAGGAGGTCGCGCAGGAGGCGTTTGCGCTGGACCCTCGGCTGCATCGGGGGTGAGGGCGGCGCGGGCTGGCGGGCGCTGGTGGGCAAGCGGTCTTGTGGCGCCGTCTCTCAGGCGAGCGCCGGACGGGCACTGTTCACGCGACGTGCTGCGTGGGCGCGGGGACGGCGCGGCCAAGGTGGATGGCTTCGTCGATCCAGGCACGAATCGTGTCGCTTGCATTTCGGGCGGCTTCCTCGCGCGTCTCGCCATTCGACATGCAGCCGGGGAGGTCCGGGGCGAGCGGGACGAACCCGCCACCACCCTCCGGCGCATTGGGATGGATGATCACAGTGTAGTCCCGCTCTGCCATTGTCATTGTGGAAGTGTCACGATTATCCAAACCACCTCGCAAACAGACCGGCTTATCCGGACACCGCGCGGAAATCGGCAGATTTCCGGGCTGATCAAATATTCAATGCCGAGCCCACATCCCACATTTTAACTCATGACTCCGCCTGGAATAATAGTGACATTTACCTTTATTCATACAACCATTTGACTGATCATCTAGAACATTCGGATTGGCAATTAGATCTCGACAGATTCCAAGATGAACATTAGCAGGCAGCGTCGCCCGATCATAGCTGAGGGCACGCCCTGACAAAATAAATTCGCGATCTGGATGTCGGGAACTCAAGGCAATGCTGTCCTCGAAGCGGGTACTCAGAATATCCGGTCGGGACGGATAAATCAGGCGCTTATCTATGTTGTAGAATCCAGATGAGAGATCGACATAATCGAAGGAGAGCGCGGCAATCGCGTCTTGAAGCTCAGTGCCGCCTTGTTGGTCCAGCGCCTGTTCTCCCGTCCGGAGCGAGATTCGAATCGAAGTCTCGACATTTTGCTTGCTTAGTCGTTTAGCAATGTTTGACAGCTGGTCCCGAACATTCGCCGCTCTTTTATGAAGACGATCATCAATCAAGAGGTTCAACAAGTAGCCGTGTGCCGCATGGAACTGTACGTGACGGAAACCATGTTCCACTGCCATTGTCGCGGCATCTTCGAACCGATTTAGTACCCCGGCGACATCCGCCGGCCCCATCGCCAGCAGTAGTTGGCGTGCGTCGTTGAGCACATCCGCCGGACATGGATTAACGAAGGTCCGAGGCCAGTATAGTGCTCCCAAGTAGTGGCGATCTGTATGCCCGGCAACGATCCTCGTAACCGAATCACGTCTGCCAGCTCAGACCATACCGCATCGGGCGTTATTATAGGGCTGACTTCGTTGCTCCCATAGCCGTTGGGGACGACCACATTGCCAACGATGGCGCAATGAAGCTTTGGGGAGCTTCTCCGGGCGTAGAATTCTAGAAACCGATCGTCTGGCCTCCGATTGGCCACGAAGCCTGTATTGACACCCAGAAAAAATACTCGCCTACCCTTCAAGTTTTTTATATCGTTGGTCATTAGCTTTGATCTTCGTTAGGATCGCTTCTTCGAGATCGACCTTCAAAATTTCCGAAAGCCGAAACAGGTATATAGCAGTGTCAGCCAGCTCTTCTTCAAGATCCGATTGGGCATCGGCTAGACTAGGAGCAACATACCGGGGGTTCGTCCTTCCGAGTTCAACTTTTTTGAGAATATTAGCGAATTCACCCACCTCGCCGAGCAGACCAACTAAATCACGCATGAGTTGTTGAATCTGCTCACCCTCGGTACTGAACTCCACAGGGAAACCACGGCGGCGATCGCGTTCGATCTGCCGGCGGATCAGAGCAGAAAGTTCCACTTTTAAATCCTCCTTCTGATCTGACCAACGATCGATAACAGAGCAAGAATCCCGCTGGATATAAGATTTATTACCACACCATAAATGCCTTCCGCAAGCCTCCCGCTGAATGAGAACAAGATACCCGCGTTGATTATTACAGCCAATCCGAGAGCAATGCTTGTCCAAAGTTGAGTTGTCTCAAGTCTCCGAATGACAGTTCGAGTTGCAGCCGGAAGGAGGGCTAGGGCCTCGTCCTTCTCCGAAAGAACACGCGGATCGCCGAGTATCTCTGCGTGCGTCTTCTGCAGATGCGCTTTAAGCGGCCAAATACCAGCTTGAAATCCGTGCTGGCCGCGGTAAGGCTTCGCCGCCGCTGAACCGAGCCTTGTAAAGTCCGCTTTAGCGATTGGCTCGCCCTGGATGATTTCGATATACTTGTCACTTGTATTCTGAGTCACGATGCCAAGATTACCTGAGAAGCCAGGGTCGGCATAGGTAGCGACGGGGCTCAACCCAACGCTGAAAAGCGACCCTTTGCTAACCACCCGCACCAGAATATCCGCCGGAATGTCCAGCTCTTCCGCAGTAATCAATACGATGCGGTGACCCGGCTTGATTAGAACGGTTTCATCAGGAGCAAGTGCAAAGCGCTTTCCCGCCTCGGTAAGATCATAATAGATATTACCCATTCGTAGCTCATAGCATGCGCCGGCCGCCCCATTGGGATCGGCATTATGGATCAAGCGCTGAGCACGAATTTCAGAACTTATCTCGCTGTCGCTGAGCGTTGTCATTGTTTACCGCCTCGCAAGTCACCTAGGACAGCGATACGGCAGGTGACAGCAAATGACCAGTGCTATATTGCAATGAGAATCTTCGTAGATGGAGTTCATCCTACCCCTCTCCCGGCAACTGAATCCCTGCCAACGCCTGCCACACCCGAATCACGAACGCATCGTCCTTCCCGCCCTGCCCGTTCGCCGCCGCCGCCAGGAACAACTGGTGCGCGGCCGAGGCCAAGGGCAGAGGGAACGTCAGCGCCCGCGCCTGGTCCAGCACGATCCCCAGATCCTTGACGAAGATGTTCACCGCCGACAGCGGCGTGTCGTCGCCCGCCAGGATGTGCGGCACCCGGTTCTGCCACATCCAGGACGACCCGGCGGAGGAGGAGATCACCTCGAACAACGTCGCCGGATCGGCCCCGGCGCGGATGCCCAGCGCCAGCGCCTCGGCCGCGGTCGCGACGTGCACGCCGGCCAGCAACTGGTTCACCATCTTGACGGTGGAGCCGACGCCCGCCTCCTCCCCTAGCCGCCACACCTTGGACGAGATCGCCTCCAGCACCGGCCCCGCCTTCTCGAACGCCGCGGCGGAGCCCGAGGCCATGACCGTCATCGTCCCCGCCTCGGCGCCGATTTTCCCGCCCGACACCGGCGCGTCCAGCATCAGCAGGCCGGCCGCCTCGATCTTCGCGGCGAGCGCACGCGCCGCCTCGGGCGCGACGGTCGCGCAGCACAGCACCACCGCCCCCGGCGCCAGGCGCGGCGCGCAGCCGTCCGGCCCGAACAACGCTGCCTCGGTCTGCGCGGCGTTGACCACGAAGACCACCACCGCCTCCAACCCGTCGGGCAGGGAAGCGGGGCTGTCCACCACGGCGCCGCCCGCCTCGGCGAAGCGCGCCCGCGTCTCCGCCCGCAGCTCGCAGCCGGTGACGTCGTGCCCCTTCTTCAGCAGGTTCAGCGCGGCGCCCATGCCCATGGTGCCCAACCCGATCACGCCGACCTTCATGCCCGTTTCCCCCTGAAATTCAGCGCCCGACCCGGAACCGCTCCACCGCGGCGACGAGCGCGCGGCGGATGCCGGGCTCCAGCGCCGAGTGCCCGGCATCGGGCACGATCGTCAGCCGCGCCGAGCGCCAGGCGTTGGCGAGATCGAACGCGCTGACGGCCGGGCAGATCATGTCGTAGCGGCCCTGCACGATCTCGGCGGGCACATGGGCGATGCGGTGCATGTGGCCCAGCAGCCCGCCCTCCGGCAGGAACAGGTCGTGCGCGAAGTAATGCGCCTCGATCCGCGCGAGCCCCAACGCCGTCCGATCCTGCGCGAACGACGTCACCGTCTCCGGGCTCGGCAACAACGTCGAACACGAGCCTTCGTAGATCGACCAGGCGCGCGCGGCGGGCAGGTGGACGGCCGGATCGGGATGCGTGAGCCGCCGCAGGTAGGAGCCCAGGAGGTCGGCGCGTTCGGCTTCGGGGAGGAAGTTCGCGAAGTTGGCATGCGCGTCGGGGAACACGGCGGCCATGCCGTGCAGGAACCACGCGACTTCCTGCGCGCGGCCCAGGAACACGCCGCGCAGCACGCAGCCGGCCACGCGTTCGGGATGCGCCTGCGCGTAGGCGAGCGCCAGGGTCGAGCCCCAGGACCCGCCGAACAGCAGCCACCGGTCGACGCCGAGATGCCGGCGCAGCACCTCTATATCCGACACGAGGTCCGGCGTGGTGTTGTCCTCGAGGCTGCCCAGCGGCCGGGATCGCCCGGCGCCGCGCTGGTCGAAGATCACGATGCGCCAGAAGTCGGGGTCGAAGAACCGGCGGTGCACGGCGCCCGCGCCCGCGCCGGGACCGCCATGGAGGAACAGGACGGGGCGGCCGCGGGGATTGCCCACCTGCTCCCAATACATGACATGGCGGGCGGACAGCGGCAGATAGCCGGTCTCGAACGGGCCGATCTCGGGAAACAGGTCGCCGCGGGGCATGGTGTGGATGGTATAGGCGGCGGCCGGTCGGCAGCAAAGGGATACGAAGCGCATGGGCTGGCAGAGGATTTGGATCGCGCTGGCGGGATTGGCCGGCTGCGGCGCGGTGGCGATGGCGGCGGTGGGGGCGCATGCGCTGCAGGGCCTGCCCGAGGCGCGGGTGGCCGCGGTCCGCAGCGGCATCCAGATGCAGGGCTGGCACGCCCTCGCTTTGTTCGGCGCCGCGCTGTGGGTGCCGCAGGGGGGCGTGCTCGCGCAGCTCGCGGCGGGGGCGTTCGCGATCGGCATGCTGCTGTTCTGCGGCGCGGTCTACGCGCACGGGCTGGGCGGGGTCAGCCTGGGCATGGTGGCGCCCACCGGCGGCACGCTGCTGATGCTGGGCTGGCTGCTGCTGGGGGCCTCGGCGCTGCGGGTCCGATGATCGCGGCGGCCTATCTCGCGGCCGAGGGGTTCGAGGCGGCGCTCGCGGACGAGCTCGCCCGCCGCGGCGTCACCGTGTCCGACTGGCATGGCAGGCTTGCGCTGTCCCCCGATCCGCCGGTTGACGCGGCCTGGTCGCTCGACACATGGCTCGCGCCGCAGGAGCTCCCGGCGCCATCGGTGAAGGCGGCGGCGGATGCGCTACGGGGGATGCAGCGCAACTGGGCCGCGTATGGCGTTTCGCACTACAGACGTATGGCCTTGATCGCCGACCGCCTGCCGCCGGTGAAGGCGGCGCCGCTCGTGTTCCCCTCCCTGCCGCCGGCGAGCCATCTGGGCGCCTGGACGCTGCTCGAACCCGACCGGCTGCTGGCCAGCCCGCCCAAGTCGAGCCCGTTCGTGAACGGCGCATGCGCTTTCGTGGAGGATCGGGCCGGCCCACCGAGCCGTGCATACCTGAAGCTGTGGGAGGCGTGCACGCGGATGGGGATGTGGCCCCAGCCGGGGGAGCGGTGCCTGGACCTCGGCGCCAGTCCCGGCGGCTGGACCTGGGCGATCGCGCGGCTTGGGGCGCATGTCGTCGCTGTGGACAAGGCGCCGCTCGACCCGGCGGTCGCGGCAATGCCGGGGGTGGAGATGCGGCTCGACAGTGCGTTTGCACTTGCGCCCGAGCCGGTGGACTGGCTGTTCAGTGATGTCATTGCTTACCCGGATCGGATGCTGGCGCTGGTGCGGCGTTGGATCGAGGCCGGGGCGGCGAAGCGGGTGGTGTGCACGCTCAAGTTCCAGGGCGCGACGGACCACGACGCGGCGGAGGCGTTCGCCGCCATCCCGGGCGGCCGGGTGATGCACTTGTTCCACAACAAACACGAGCTGACCTTCGTGTGGAGCGCGGCGTAGGCGCCCACTGCGCACCCCTGGCAGCGTCCCCGCTCTTCGTGCGCCATCATCGTGCCCCCTCATCGTGACCCACCATCGTGATCCGGCAGCTCCCGCCTTGTGGCTTCCATTATGGAATCCACTCCCGTAAGCTCGGAGGATGCAGCACAAGAGCTTCGGCGAGATGACCTGCCCGATCGCTCGCACCCTCGACCTCGTCGGCGAATGGTGGAGCATTCTCATCCTGCGCGACTGCTTCGCCGGCATCAGGCGGTTCGACGATTTCCAGGCGAGCCTCGGCATCGGCACCAACACGCTCACGCGCCGGCTGAACGCGCTGGTCGAGGCCGGCATGCTGGAGCGCCACCGCTACAGCGAGCGTCCGCCCCGGCACGAATACCTGCTGACCCGGCGGGGCCGCGATTTCCGCCCGGTGCTGCTCGCCCTGCTCGCCTTCGGCAACGCCGAACTGACGCCGGAGGGAGAGACGGTGGTGATCGTCGATGCCACGACGGGCCGGCAGGCCGATCCCGTCGTGGTCGATCGTCGCTCCGGCCTGGAGCTGATGGAGCCGCGGTTCCGGCTCGCGCCGGGTCCGGCCGCCAAAGGTGCCACCCGCGAACGGCTGGCCTCCGGACGGAACGAGATGCTGCGCCCACGGCCCGGGCCCGCCGAGAGCGGCCCCGCGGCATGAACGTGCAGTCGCCCCGCGCCACCCCGGATGGAGGAGCGGCCACCGCGCTCAATCCCCGCACGGCCCGGCTGCTCTACGGCGCGATCATCCCGACGCTGCTGCAGCTCGCATGGCCGAACATGCTGGTCATGCTGGCCCAATCCTCGACCAGCCTGATCGAGACGTGGTGGCTGTCGCGGCTGGGGGTCGATGCGCTCGCCGGCATGGCACTGGTGTTCCCGGTGCTCCTGATGATGACCATGCTCTCCGCCGGTGCATTGGGTGGCGCGATCGCCTCGGCCGTGGCGCGCGCCCTCGGCGCGGGCCGGCACGAGGAGGCCGAAGCCTTGGCCTTCCACGGCCTCCTCCTGAACGTCGCGCTCGGCCTGGCCACGGCTGCGCCATTCCTGCTGATGGGGCGCTGGATCTACGGCGCGATGGGCGGGACCGGGGCGTCGCTCGATGCCGCCATCGCCTATTCGAACGTCGTGTTCGCCGGCAACGTGCTGCTGTGGGTCATGAACGCCTTCGCGAGCATCGTCCGCGGAACGGGCAACCTGCTGACGCCCTCCGTGGCGATCTGCGTCGGGGTGGTGGCGCTGGTGCCCTTGTCGCCCCTGCTGATCTTCGGTCTGGGCCCCATCCCCGCACTCGGTGTGGCCGGCGGCGGTCTCGCCGTGGTGCTCAGCACCGCGCTCATGTTCGCCATCCTGGGATGGTACGTCCTGTCCGGCCGCAGCACGGTGGCCTTGCGCTGGACACGCCTGCGCTGGGACCTCGCGCGGGAGATCCTGCGCGTCGGCACCATCGGCACGGTCAACACGCTGAACACGACGTTGATCATGGTGCTGCTGACCTCCGCCGTGGGCGCCGCCGCCGGCCCTGACGCCATCGCCGGGTTCGGCACCGCAGCGCGGCTCGAATTCTTGCTGATCCCGCTGGTCTTCGGCCTGGGTGCTCCGCTCGTCGCAATGGTGGGCGCCAATGTCGGCGCCGGCCAGCAGGAGCGTGCCCTCCGCATCGCATTCACCGGTGCCTTCATGGCCTTCGTCCTGACCGGGACGATCGGCGTGGCGGCCTCGCTCTGGCCCCGGCAATGGCTGCTGCTGTTCGGCAACGACCCGGCGATGCTGGCGAGCGGCACGCTCTACCTGCAGGTGGTCGGCCCGGCCTATGGCTTCTTCGGCTTCGGCCTGACGCTCTATTTCGCCTCGCAGGGCGCGGGCCGCCTGGAATGGCCGCTGCTGGTCGGTCTGATGCGTGCCGCACTGGCGGTGGGCGGTGCGTGGGTGGGGATGCTGCTGAGCGGATCCCTCCTCGCGATCTTCGCGGCCATCGCCGTGTCACTGGTCGCCTACGGCGCGGTCATGACCGCCACGGTGGCCGGCGCTGCCTGGGCCCGCCGAGTGCCTGCGACGTCATGAGGGCGTGCATGCGCAAACACGCTAGATGACCGACGTGAGAGCGGCCTGGATCCCGGCGGCAGGCCGATGCAATCCGCCGATACCCAGCCGAGGCAATGCGCCGATACCCGGCCGATGCCATTGGACGATCGCGCCACTATCAACCTAGCAGTGCTGCCACGAGCTCGACGCGCGTGATCGGCTTGATGCAGTGCGGGCAATCGCGATGCGCCGCATCGAACGCATCCTTGCCGTAGCCGGTCATGAAGACGAAGGGCACGTTGTTTCGCGCCAACATATCGGCAACCGGGTATGATTTGACCCCATGGAGGTTCAGATCCAGGACAGCCTGGTCGAAGTTCCCATCCTGCGCCACGACGAACGCGACAGCCTCGTCGACGGTGCCGATAGGGCCGAGCACGTCAGCACCTTCATCCTCCAGCAGATCAAGGATGACCTGCCCGACCAGAAAGTCGTCCTCGACCACGAGGATACGGCGGCCGGCCAGTGATCCCGCATGCGCCATGGAGCTTCCCCTCAGTCTGAATTCGCCACGGTCGGGGCAAACTGCCCAGCGCCGATGGGCACGATGATCCGGCAGGTGATCCCGTCCTCTCGGAACAGGAATTCGGTCTTCGCCTGCATGGTGTAAGTCAATGCACGCTCGATCAGGTGCCGTCCGAAACCGCGTCGGGATCCGTCCGGCGGTGTGACGAGACCGCTCTCCTGCCAGGTCAGCACCAGCATCTGCCCGCCTGGCTGATGGCTCTGCGTCGTCCAGGCAATCTCGACCTGCCCAACCTCGCCCTTCAATGCGCCATACTTGACGGCGTTCGTCGCCAGTTCGTGCAGCGCAAGACCGAGTGTCTGGGCATGCTCCAGCGAAAGCTCCACCCCGTCACCGCGCACCACGACCCGCTCCTTGGCAACCGACCCGAGCGCCTGCACCTCCCGATTCACCATCTCTTTCAGTGCAACCCGGCCGCCCTCTGCCGCCCCGATCAATCCCTGGACGCGGCTGAGCCGCCAAACGGGTGGAGAATGTCTCCAGCGCCGGCCCCTTCTCGAAGGTCCGCATCGCAAGTGACTGCACCAGGGCCAAGAGATTGCGCGTCCGATGCTGCAGCTCCGCGATGAGGATCTGCTGACGGTGTTCGGCCTGGGTCAGGCTGGAGACGTCGACGAACGTCACCACGACGCCCTGCACCTTGTGATCGCCACTCCGATAAGGCGCCAATCGGACCAGGTAGGTCTCGGCCTTGTCGCCGGCCTCGATACGGCGCTCGAGGGACGTCTCCTCTGAAAACACCCGTCGGATGTCCTCGGAAAATCCCGGAAGAGCGAACTTGCTGGACAGATCGGTGATCGGCCGGCCGCGATCAGTCGGCAGGATGTTGAAGATCCTGCCGACCGCCGGGGTGAAGCTGCGGATCACCAGCGACCGGTCGAGGAACACCGTCGCGACATCGGTGCTCTCGAACAGGTTCTGCAGGTCATTGTTCGCCTGGTCGAGCGCCTCGACCTTGCCGGTCAGTTCGCCGTTGACCGTGTGCAGTTCCTCATTGACCGACTGCAGCTCCTCCTTCGAGGCTTCGAGTTCCTCGTTGGTGGATTGCTGCTCCTCGTTGACGGAGACGAGTTCCTCGTTCGAGGATTTCAGATCCTCCAGGGCGGTCTCGTACTCTTCCATCATCGCCTGCAGACGGTCGCGGGTTTCCCGTAGCTCCCGCTCCACATGGACCGCGGCATTGTTCGGCATCAACGATTGGCTGTCCGCCTCCTCAGGGGTCAGCATGCCGCCTTCGTCGAAGAACAGGATCAGATACAGCGGATCGGGGCCGTTGTCGGTTCCGAGTGGCTCGATCTTGAGCCCGACGATCTGGACGTGGCCGTCGTCGGTCTCGACCACGATGCCGGTGCGCGCCACGCTGCGCCCGGTCTCGACGGCTTCGCGGAACAGGGTGCGCAAATCCAGCCGCAGCCCCTTGCGGGCAATGGTGACGATCTGCCGGGTCGGCATGCCGGCCGGCGCTTCGAGATACTTGCCAGTCCGGGCCGAGAAGTGAACGACGTCGCCGTCGCCGTTCACCACGACATGCGGCGGCGCATGACGCTCCAGCACATGGCCTTCCGCTGCCTGCCGCAGCGCGACCGCACCCAGCGGCAGGCGTGCGGACGCTTTCTCGCCGGCCAGTCCCGTCCGCAGCGCGGTGATCATCAACGGCAGACGCAGACTCGGCGCCACATCGGACCGACGTCGGAACAGGCGATGGCGCTTCTCCAACGACGCGAACAGGTCGTTGAAGCTCGAGATGTTCTCCGCCGAGCCGAGAAACAGATAGCCGTCCGGACGCAGTGCGTAGTGGAACAGCGGGATCACCTGGTTCTGGATGCCGACGCCGAAATAAATCAGCAGATTGCGACAGGAGATCAGGTCCATGCGGGAAAACGGCGGGTCGCGGATCACGCTGTGCGGGGAGAAGATGCACAGGTCACGCACGTCTTTCGCCACCACGCGGCTCGCGCCATCCTCGATGAAGAACCGCTTGCGCCGCTCCGGCGAGACGTTCTCGAGCAGGGCCTCGGGATACCGGGCGGCCCGCGCAATCCCCAAGGCATGCTCGTCGATGTCGGTGGCGAAGATCTGAACGCGCGGCAACTCGGTCAACGTGTCCATATGCTCGCGCAGCAGCATGCCGATGGAGAACACTTCCTCTCCGGTGGCGCAGCCGGGAACCCAGATGCGGACGGTATCCTCAGCCGATCGTCCTTCGAACAATCGGGGGATGACCAGTTGGGCGAGGCTGTCGAAGGCGTCGTTGTCGCGAAAGAAGCTGGTGACGTTGATCAACAGGTCGCGGAACAGGGCGCCAACCTCCTGCGGGTCCTGGCGCAGCCGTTCGACATAGGCTTCGGCGGTGGAAAGCTGGATGACCTGCATTCGCCGCTGGATGCGGCGCAGGAACGTCTTGCTCTTGTAGCCACTGAAGTCATGCCCGACCCGATTGCGTAGCAGGGCATAGATTTCGGATTTGACCTGCTCCACCGTTTGACCAGCACATTCGCCGGCCGCTTCGGTCGCGAGACCGTCGATCATCTGCGCGCCATGAGCGAATTCGACGAGCTTGGCCCCCATCTGATCGACCGGGAGGGCGAGATCGACCATTCCCGTGGCGATGGCGCTGTTCGGCATGTCCGGGTGACCAGGACCAAAGCCATCCGCCACCTGGGCGAGTGTCAGCCCATCGCGTTCCTTGATCGCCTTCAGGCCAAGCGTGCCGTCCCCGTCGCCGCCGGAGAGCACAATGCCGATCGCCCGTTCACCGCGATCCCGTGCCAGCGCGCTGAAAAACACGTCGATCGGCTTGCGTTCCCGCCGACCAGGAATCTGCGTGCGCAGTTGGAGCCGTCCGGCCTCGATGCCCAGAACGGCATCCGCGCTCAGCAGATAGACCGTGTCCGGCAACACTTCCATCCCATGCTCTGCACGATGGATCGGCAGCGCGGTGAACCGGGTGAGGATTTCCGGTAACTGGCTCTCGTGCGTTGGGCTGAGATGGGTCACGATCACCAGCCCGATACCCGGCCGGGATGGCAATCCGCGGAAGAAGCCTTCCAGGGCCTCCACGCCCCCGGCAGAAGCACCGATGCCCGTGATCGGGAAGATGGCGTCGTTGCTCACGGACCGATCCCCTGCACTCCGGCCGGGCGCGGTTCGCACGTCTCCGTCGCCCACCCGATGCCATCCGCACCGTTCGCCAGCTCCTGTGCATGCGTCTCGTCGCGCGGGAAGCCGTCCTGCGGCAGGTGCAACGCGGGACGCACCATTTCGTTCCCGGCCTGGAAGCGGCCGGACCGGACTTGATCGTCAGGAAGATCCCGCAGCGGCTCGATCCGGAAGACATTCAGGGTGTGTTCTGGCGGCATGTTTCCTATCAACGGTGTCGCGGGCCTGAAGAGTGACGAATCCTGACATGATGAACAGTCACGTCAGCGCCATTGGCCCAGGAAGGCACGATGTCGCTGTCCTGACGCGGGCTCAGGTGCGATCACGGATCAGCTCGCGCTCGATCCCAAGTCGATCCCGGTCTCCATGGCAGCAACCGTTTGCTCGCGTGCATACCGCGCCGGTGGCACGCCGACATGACGGGCGAACGCCACGCTGAACGCGCTGGCAGAACCGTACCCCACGCGTTCCGCGACGTCCGCAATCCCATTGTCGTTCCGCCGAAGCATTTTCTTTGCCAAGGCCATGCGCCAGGCGAGCAGATATTCCATCGGAGCCACCCCGACGGTCCGGCTGAACCGGTCGAAGAACGCCGATCGCGAAAGCGAAGCCTCCTTCGCCAACTGCGTGCTCGTCCACCCGTGGGCCGGACTCTCATGCATCCGCCGGAGGGCGACGGCCAGGCGATCGTCGGCCAGCCCCCGGACGAGCCCGGGCGACGCGGCCGTGCCGGCCGTGGAGCGCAAGGCTTCGATGAGAAGCACCTCGACGAGGTGGGCAAGGATCACCTCGCGCGCCGGACGCCGCTCGCGGAACTCGTCTCTCACCAGTTGCACGAGAGTGGCGAGCCGCGTCTCTCCGCGGACGTGGACGAGTTGGGGCAGCAGCGATACCAGCAGGCTGGCGTCGGGGGAGCCGAAGCTGCAATGGCCCACCAGGATCCGCAGGTCGGTCGGACCTTCCATGTCGCCGATCCTGACTTCGCCGGGGGCAAGGACGACCGGATCCGTTGGGGGAACATCCTCGGCGGGAGGCACCAGGCTGGAGAGCGCGATACCGTAAGCCGACGGGATCAGGACGAAGTCGCCCGAGTGGAACTCGACCGATGTGTGCCGGTCGACCTTCAGCCGACACGCGCCCTCGAGGATCACGCAGTAGAACGGCTGCCCGACATCCAGGCGATCTATGCGCCAGCACCCGGCCCCCAGGACGAGCTTGGAATACCGGGCGCTCGGCTGGAGCAGCGCGACGACTTCCGCGAGTGGGTCGACGATAACCGGACTCCTGCAAACACATCCTGGACGTCCGATGATAGATGGTCCAGCCGCCGCGATCTATGGTCCTGCGAGGAAAACCCCTTTCGAGAGCTGCCATGAACACGATCCTGATTACCGGATGCTCGTCCGGCTTCGGACTCGAGACCGCCGGATACTTCCTCGATCGCGGCTGGAAGGTCATCGCCACCATGCGCACGCCGCGCGAGGACGTGCTGCCCCGGTCGGAGCATCTGCGCGTGCTGGCGCTGGATGTCACGGATGCGGACGGCATCCGCCGAACCATCGAGGCCGCGGGGCCGATCGACGCGCTCGTCAACAATGCCGGCTTCGGATCGGCCGCGCCCGCCGAGACCACCCCGATGGCGACCGTGCGCGAACTCTTCGAGACCAACACCCTCGGCACGATGGCCGTGACTCAAGCGGTGTTGCCGCAGTTCCGGGAGCGCAAGGCCGGCGTCGTCGTGAACGTCACCTCGACCGTGACCTTGCGATCGCTTCCGCTGCTCTCCGCCTACACCGCGAGCAAGGCGGCGGTGAACGCCTATACCGAGGTGCTTGCGCTCGAGCTCGAGCCGTTCGGCGTGCGCGTGCGCCTGGTGCTACCGGGGCGTGCGCCCGAGACCCGTTTCGGCGAGACCGCACGCTCCCGCGTTCAAGGCCTCGATCACGAGGCCTATGCCGACCTGGTGAAGAGCGTCTTCGCCCGCTTCGCCGAACCAGGCCCGATCACCCATGCGCAGGACGTGGCCGAAGCGGTGTGGCGCGCGGTGACCGATCCAACGAGCCCCATGCGCATTCCCGCCGGCGCGGACGCCGTGATCTGGGCCGAGGAGGGCTGAGTCAGGCGAGCGGCGGAGGGCGGTCGGACGGCCCGCCGCCCGCGCCGCACGGAGCCCCCGATGAGCGCGCCTGGCGCACGCGGAGGGGGCGCAGACCGTCCCTCACACCTGCGAATACCCCGATCCCTTGATGTCGACCCCGCGACCCGCCGCCTGATCGATCCAGCCGAACTCCTTCAGGATCTGCTGGCTGTAGGTCACCCGGCCGTTCACCTTTGCGGCCGGCTCGCTCGCCAGCAGCAGGGCGGCCTTCGCCATCAGGATCGGCGGCTCGCCTTTCGGGTCGTCGGCCCCGGTCACCAGCTTGAAGTGCACCGTCCCCGGCGTCGGCACCACCTTGGACGGCGATACCGCCGTCACCGCGATGCCGCCATACTGCGACACCTCCTGCGCCAGGCCTTGCGTGAACCGTTCCAGCGCGGCCTTGCTCGCGCCGTACATCACGCCGCCCCGGATTTCCTGGTCCTCGTACGGCCCGCGGCCCGGCCCGATCGCCGCACCGCTGCTGATGTTCACGATCGCCCCCGACCCGCGCGGGATCATGTCCTGCAGCACCGCCTTCGACAGGATGAACGGCGCGTGCACGTTCACCGCGAAGCAGCGCATCCATCGGTTGGTCGGGTAGTCGGCGGTCGGGATGTAGTAGTTCAGCGCCGCGTTGTTCACGAGCAGGTCGATCGGGCCGTAGGCGCGGCGCGCGGCCTCGACCAGCGCCAGGCACTCGCTCTCCTGGGAGACGTCGGCGGTCACCGCGGTCGCCTCTCCGCCCGCCGCGCGGATGCCGTCCACCGTGCGCTCGAGCGAGCCTTCCAGCATACGGTGCTCGCCTTCGCGCAGCGTGCGGGCGGCGCAGACGACGCGTGCGCCCTCCGCCGCGAAGAGTTCGGCGATCTCCTGGCCGATGCCCCGGCTCGCCCCGGTGACAATTGCGGTCTTGCCGGTGAGTTTACCCATGGATGCGTTCCCCCCACATGCATCGTCGCCGTATCTTCGGAGCCCGCCCGAGGGCTGGCAACCGCCGGTTCGGGACCACGTCGCTCTTGCAACAGAACGGGGCAAGCCGGATGCGCACCCTCTCCCTCGCCTGGCTCACCGCCGCCTTCATCGGCCTGGGCGCCACGGCGGCCCTGGCCGACATCTCCCAGACCGACCGCAACTTCGTGGTCCAGGCCGCGACCGGTGGCTTCGCGGAGGTCGATCTCGGCCGCCTCGCCGCCCAGAAGGGCACCACCAGCGCCATCAAGCAATATGGCCAGCGGCTGGTGACCGATCACTCCCAGGCGAATGAGGAGCTGATGCAGATCGCCGACGAGGCCGGGATCGAGTTGCCCACCGAGATGGACCGCCGGACCGCTTCCACCCTGCAGCGGCTGCGCGGCACCACGGGCACCGGCTTCGACCAGGCCTTCATCCAGCGGATGATCGCCGACCACCAGCGCGACATCCAGCTCTTCCGGAAGGAAGCGCAATCGGGATCCGACCCCACGATCAAGGGGTTCGCGCAACGGTACCTGCCGATCCTGCAGGTGCACCTGCAGATGGCGCAGGGGCTGAACCGCCCGGATTCGAGCTGGTAGCAGCGCGGCACGGCGCGGAATGGCGTCCGCGCTGCGGGCTGGGATCGCCATCGACCAGGACGCCGATACCCGCCCAGACGGCCGCTGCCACGACGCACCCGTCCTCACGGCTGCCTCCGCCGACCGGGCTTCCCGGCCGTTCAGGGCCGTGGTACGACGGGTACATCGATCCCGGTAAAAAAACGTATGGCCCGCCCCGTCTGCAAGGATGATTCGGATGGCGTGTTGGTCTGCATCAACGTATCCGGTCTCAGGGCTTGCACCCTGGCCAAGATGGGTTCCGCGCGTCTCGGGCCTCATAAGGATTGCGATGTCGAGCACCACATTTTTAACCAGGCTGCCGCGACGCCGGTTCGACCGTTAAGCCATCTGTTTTCCACCTCCACAGACTTCCTGCGCGGCTCCGACCTGTTGTCAGCCGCTATTCTTTCATCAGACGCTCACAGCCTGCTGGCCGTATGAACTGCCGTGGCGCAGCACGGCCCAAGCAATGCGTGCAAGCTTTGCAGCCAGCGCCACGACCGCAACGTTGGGGTGCGCTCGCGTAAGCAATTGGCGCACCCAGGTGCCGGTCGGCGTCGCCTGCCTGACGAAGTGGGCCATGGCGGCACGCGCGCCGTGGATCAGCTGGGTTCTCAGATACTTGTTTCCGCGTTTGCTGATCCCCAGAAGCTTGGTCTTCCCGCCAGTGGAGTGCTGTCGTGGCGTGAGGCCAAGCCAGGCAGCCAGATCGCGGCCCTTTTCAAAGGCCGAGGCATCACCCACGGCAGCGACCAGGGCTGTGGCGTTGATCACCCCGATCCCCGGAATACTCGCCAGCCGTCGCGCGTCGTCGTCCTGCCGCGTCAATGCCACCAACTCGTCGTCGTAGGCTTTGATCCGGCGATCAAGCTCAGTCCACTCGTCCCGGAGTTCCTGAAGAAGCCGCAGCACGCGCTTGCTGATCTGCAGCTCGCCCGCCATGAGTTCGTCTAGCCGCTTGATGAGCGGTGCGCGACGCTTTGGCAGGATCACACCACGCTCAAGCAGCACGGCCCGCAGCTGGTTGGTCAGCCTTGTCCGACCAGCCACCAATCGCTCGCGTGCTCGATGCAGCACTTGCAGATCCAGCTGTGCTTCGCTCTTCAGGGTGACCAGCCGCATGGTCGGCCGTGTCGCGGCCTCGGCGATTGCCTCTGCGTCACGATCGTCGGTCTTCTGCGCCTTCACGTAGGGAGCGACATATTCCGGCGACATTAGCCGCACGGTGTGGCCCTGAGACACGAAGGTGCGGCCGAGGAAGTGCGCGCCACAACAAGCCTCCATCGCCACCACGCAGGCTGGCAGCGTGGCGACGAACTTCACCACGCCCTCGCGTGTCATCCGCCGTCGTAGGATGACGGAGCCAGTGCCATCCAGACCCGCGAGGCTGCAGCTGTTCTTGCCCAGATCGATTCCCAGCACGGCGATCGGTGTCTTGGTCATTGGTCCTCTCCTCTGATCCCGGCACAAGCCTGCGACGGGTGGTGAGGGGCGGGCCATCCCATAAGGATAGTCATTCACTTGGGAGAATTGAGGACCATCCAGGCCGGACCAGCGTGACAGCCCGTTCCCGCGAGTTCAGCCTGAAAACTCTTCTGCTGCTCGCGCTGCTCGCCGTCTCGCTGCCCCCGGCCGTGCTCGCCGGCAGCGTCGTCTTCAAGCTTGCCGCCTCGCAGGAAGCAACGCTGGAGGCCGGCGTACGCCAGCGGGTCGATGCGATCGCGACGGCGACGGACCGGTATTTCGACAGCGTCGCCTCCGTCCTGCAGGCGGTCTCGATGTCCATCTCGCTGCAACGCGGCGACCTCGGGGCGTTCCGCACCACGGCACAGGCTCTCGTCCATACGGACGCACTTGCCGGCGGCCTCGCCCTGCTCTCCACGACCGGATCGGTGCTGCTCGAAGCGCCCGGCAGCGCCTCGACGGACGGGCTGGAAGCAGATGCGCGGGACGCGGTGGGAGAGGTCGTCCGGACGGGGCAGCCCGCGGTATCGAACCTCTACGCATCGCATGACCTGCGCAATGCCGCGGTCGCCGTGGCTGCGCCGGTCTTCCGCAACGGCGCTCTCGCCTACGTCCTCCTGACCCTGGTGCCGGCCGCCGAGCTCGACGCGTTGCTGCGGGGACAGCACCTGCCGTCCGACTGGATCGCGGCCCTCGTCGATCAGAATGGGACCATCGTCGCGCGGACGAGGGATGCCGACCGGTTCGTCGGACGGCCCGCCAACGCGGAATTCATGTCCCACGTGATCGGTGAGAGCGGGAGCTTCACCAACGTCAACCTCGACCGGGTGGACGTCTACGGCACCTTCCGGAAGTCCCCCGAAACCGGCTGGCTGAGCGCAATCGGCCTTCCCCGCTCGTCGCTCGTCGCGCCCGTCCAGCACTCCCTGGCATGGCTCATCGGCGGCAGCGTCATGGTCCTCCTGGTCGCCGTCGGAATCGGGGCGTGGGCGACACGACGCATCGTTGCCCCCGTCCGCCTGATCACCGCTGCCGCGCACACGATCGGCGAAGGGCACGTGCCGGTCGCAGCGCCCACGGGCGTCGCCGAACTGACCGAAATCGGCCGCGAACTGGTCAAGGCCGGCGAGCGTCGCCGCGAGGCGGAGGCGGCGGAGCGGAAGACCGCCGAACAGTTGCAGGGACGTCAGCGCATGGAGACCGTGGGGCAGCTCGCGGCGGGCGTCGCCCACGACTTCAACAACCTGCTGATGGTGCTGAACGGGAACCTCGAGATGCTGGAGCGTGAACCGCTCTCGCCCCGCGCCGCCCGTCTCGTCTCGGCCGGCCTGCGCGCGGTCACGCGGGGCGACAAGCTGGTCAGCCAGATCCTCACCTTCGGGCAGCGGCAGATGCTGAAGGCCGAACCTTGCGACATCGAGGCGCAGCTCTCCGGCATGTTCGGCCTGCTGCAGACCGCGCTCGGCCCGGAGATTCCCATCAAGCACGACTTCGCCGCGCCCGGCGCGATCAGCGTCGTCGACAAGACCGAGTTCGATCGCGCCATCCTCAACATCGCCATCAATGCGCGGGATGCGATGAACGGGCCCGGCGTGTTCCGCATCGCAACCAGCCTCGCGGCCAACGGCGCGAACGTCGCCGGCCCGTCCATCCGGGTGGCGTTCAGCGACACGGGCGCCGGCATGCCAGCGGACGTCCTCGGCCGCGCCTTCGATCCCTTCTTCACGACGAAGGAGGTGGGGCATGGCAGCGGCCTCGGCCTGAGCCAGGTCTATGGCTTCGCCCGCCAGTCCGAAGGCCATGTCGCGCTGGAGAGCGAACTCGGGCAGGGAACGACGGTCATCATCGAGCTGCCGCTCTCCTTCCGCAAACCGGCGACGATCACGGAAGAAGCGCCGGGGAGAGCCGAACCCTCGCTCATCGGGTTGACGGTGGTCGTCGTCGACGACACGCCAGACGTCCTGGACGTCGTCACCGCGACGCTGGAAGCGGTCGGATGCACGGTGCTGCGCGCGGCCAATGGTGCCGAGTGCCTGGCCATTCTCAGCGATCACTGTGAGCGCGTGGCGGTGGTGCTGACGGACGTCATGATGCCGGGCGGCATGATGGGCACGGAACTGGTCGGCCGCATCCGGGAGATCTGCCCGAACGTGCCTGCCGTCCTGATGTCGGGCTATGCCCAGCACCAGAACGACAACGACGTCCTGCGCAAGCCGTTCTCCAGCCGCATGCTGCTGAACGCGGTGCAGGCGGCGACGCGGAAGCGCGGCGAGCGGGCCTGACCCAGACCACGCGTCTGCGTCGCGTGCCGGGCACGGCGTGACGACGCCGGACGATCCGACATCCACCAGCGCCGGTCGTCGTCCGCACGATGCGTGCGCCGCCGGCCGCAACCACCGCGAAGACAATCAGGCGAGGACAATCATGCATTTCCTGGGCATCGACTGGGTCGGCGTCAATGCCGAGAACGGCCGCAAGCTGGTGCTGTCGATCGTCTTCATCGCGGTCGTGCTCCTGGTCGGTGCGGGCTTGCGGGCCTTGGCCGGTCTCGTGCTGAACCGAGCGGACTACGAGTCCGAGCAGACGCGGTTCTGGACGCGACAGGGCGTCAGCCTGATCGCGGCCGTGGTGCTGATCCTGGGTCTGTTGTCCATCTGGTTCAACGACCCGACCCGCCTCGCGACGGCATTCGGCCTGATCTCCGCCGGCTTGGCGTTCGCCCTGCAGCAGGTGGTGACGTCGATCGCCGGCTACTTCGTCATCCTGCGCGGCAACACGTTCACGGTGGGCGACCGCATCTCCATGGGCGGGGTGCGCGGCGACGTGCTGCGCCTGGGGTTCGTCCAGACGACGATCATGGAAATGGGGCAGCCGCCCAGCGTGCAGGGTGCGGAACCGGCGATGTGGGTCAGGAGCCGGCAGTTCACCGGCCGCATCGTCACGGTGAGCAACTCGAAGATCTTCGCCGAACCGGTGTTCAACTACACCCGCGACTTCCCGTTCATCTGGGAGGAGATGGCGATCCCGATCTCCTACACCGCCGACCGCGCCAGGGCGGAGCAGATCCTGCTGGAGGCCGCGCGGGCCCATGCGTTGCGGGCGGACAGCATGGCGGCGGATGCGAAGCGCACCCTGCAGCAGCGCTTCGGCGTGGAGCCGATCGATCTCGATCCCAAGGTCTTCTACCGCCTCACCGACAACTGGCTCGAACTGACGGTGCGGTTCATCCTCGGCACGCACCAGATCCGGGGCGCGAAGGACGCGATGAGCCGGCAGATCGTCGCCGCCCTGGACGAGGCCGGCATCGGCCTCGCGTCCGCGACATATGACATCGTCGGCTTCCCGCCGATCGAGCTGCGGCGGCCCCGAGCGGCGAATTCCTGACGCTTCGCAGGCGCCGGCTGCGATGCCGGCGCCCTGTGTCCATCGCAGCGGACCGATGACCGCCGCTGCGCGCCTATCGGCGTTTCGCCGCCAGGGCCGCAGCACGGCGGAGCACGGCGTGGGCGCGCTCCACCACCGGCACGTCGATCATCGCGCCTTCGAACTGCACCGCACCGACGCCGTCCGCCATCGCGGCGTCGTAGGCGGCGACCATGCGCCGCGCGCGGTCCACTTCCTCCGCCGAGGGCGCGAACTCCTCGTTCAGCACGGCGATCTGCAGCGGGTGGATGGCGCTCGCGCACACGAAGCCCAGGCGCTTCGAGCGGCGGACGATCTGGCGGAACGCCTCCTGGTCGCGGAAATCGGCGATCGAACCCACGAACCCCATCGGCAGCACGCCGGCCGCGCGCGCGGCGAACAGCGTGTGCTGCTTGGGGTAGAACAGCCCCTCCGGCTCCGACTGCATGCCGACATCGGCCGCGAAATCCTCGGCGCCGAGGCTGAGCCCGACGATGCGTGGATGCGCGCGCGCGATCTGCTCGATGCGGAAGAAGCCGGCGGCGGTCTCGACCAGCACGACGAACTTGATTGCGCCGGCAACCAGTCCGCGTTCGGCCTCCAGCTCCGCGACGATCTCGGCGACGGCGAGCACGTGTTCCGGACTGTCCACCTTGGTCAGCAGCAGGCCGGCGACGCCGGGGATCACCGCGGCCTCCAGGTCGCGCACCAGCATCCGCCACGGCCGGTTGACGCGCACCAGCACGTCGGCCCCGTTGCGCGCGACCTGCGGGATGGCGCCCGCGATCAGGGTGCGCGCGTGCTCCTTCTGCGAGGGCGCGACCGCGTCCTCGAGGTCCAGGATGATGGCGTCCGCGCCGCGATCGGCGCCGGTGCGGACGAATTTCTCCGCGGTCACCGGGACGAACAGCAGCGACCGCCAGACGGGCAGATCCGCACGCATCAGCTTGCCTCCCCGATCACGCCGTCGGCCTGCAGCGCGGCGATCCGCGCCGCGTCGCAGCCGAGGCCTTGCAGGATCTCGCGCGTGTGCTCGCCCAGCGCCGGCGCGGGGCGGCGCAGCCGACCGGGCGTGTCGGACAGGCGCGGGATGACGTTGTGCATCACGACGGAGCCGGCCTCCGCATCCGGCGTCTCGACCAGCACGCCGCGCGCGGCGACGTGCGGATCATCAAGGAGCTGGTCGACCTCGTAGATCGGGCTCGCAGTGACCTCGGCCGCCTCGAAGATCGCCATGTTCTCGGCGAGCGTGCGGGCGCGGATGAAGTCGCCCACCGCGCCGTCGCAGGCGTCGATGTTGCGGATGCGGTCGGTGTTCGTGCGGAAGCGCGGATCGTCGATCATGTCCGCCCGCCCGATCGCGCGGAACAGGCGTTCGGCCATCTGCTGGATGGAGGCGGAGATCGCGATGAACCGCCCGTCCGACGTCTCGTAGACGTTGCGCGGGGAGGTGGTGAGGGAGCGGCTGCCGGTGCGCGGCGGCTTCTCGCCGGTGAGCCGAAAGGCGGCGGGGTCGGCGCCGAGAACGGAGATGATCGGCTCGAGGAGGGAGAGGTCGATGACCTGGCCCTTGCCGCCGTGCTCCACCTGGCGCCGCGCGACCATGATCGCGTAGGCGCCGTAGAGGCCGGCGATCATGTCGGCCATGGCGAGCGGCGGCAGCACCGGCGGGCGATCGGCATAGCCGTTCTTCGCGGCGAAGCCCGACATGCCCTCGACCAGGGAGCCGAAGCCGGGCCGGTCGCGATACGGACCGTCCTGGCCGAAGCCGGAGATGCGCACGATGATCAGCTTCGGGTTGCGCGCGTGCAGCGCCTCGGGGGCGAGGCCCATCTGCTCCAGCGTGCCGGGGCGGAAGTTCTCGATCAGCACGTCGGCGGTGGCGAGCAGGTCGAGCAGCACGTCGCGGCCGGCCTGCGGGCGCAGGCTGAGCGCGAGACTCTTCTTGTTGCGGCCGTAGACTTTCCAATGCAGCGACAGGCCCTGGACGCGCCAGGCGCGGAGCGGATCGCCCACCTTGGGGTCTTCGACCTTGATCACCTCGGCGCCCTGGTCGGCGAGCTGCAGGCTGACCATGTTGCCCGCGACGAGGCGGGAGATGTCGACCACGCGCAGCCCGTCGAGCGGCGCGGGCGCGGTGGGATCGAAAGCCACACTCTGGATCATTCCGCTCTCTCTTGGACGCTTTGGTGACCGCCACGCCGCGCATCGCATTCCGCGCGCCGACGATCCGCCCTAATGTCCCGCCAGACGCAGGTGGCCCGCAAGGGCTGAAACGGGAACGCGCAAGCGGCTGCCCCCGCAACTGTGAGCGGCCGGTCCCGGCGACGGGACCTACCGCGGCCCATCATGCCATTGCCGAACGGCGAGAAGGCGGGCCGCGGCGAGGCCGCGAGCCAGGAGACCGGCCGGCGTCGAGACTGCGCGCGCGCGACGGGCGGGGTGCACCGGGGCAGCGGGGAGAAACCCGCATGCGAGCTGTCGATCCCTGGTCGATGGAGAACCGCATGCGCCGATCCCTCGCGCTGTTGGCGACTACCGTGCTTGCCTCCCCTGCCCTCGCGCAGCCTGCGCCCGCGTCGGGTCCCGTCCCCGCCGCGCCCGCCCCCGCCGCGACCGTCCCCGTCGCGCCCGCCCCGATCGCCGCGGGCACGCCGACCGCTGCCGCCCTGCCCGCGACCGCAACCGCGACCGCGAGCGCGACTGCGCCCGAAATCCAGTTGAACGACGTCGTGGTGACCGCGACGCGCGTGCCGACGCCGCTCGAGCAGATCCCGGCCAGCGTCTCGGTGGTCGATCGGCAGACCATCGACGTGAACGACTACAACACGCTGACCGACGCGCTCGCGACGATCCCCGGCATCCGCGTCAGCCCCTCGGGCGGGCCGGGCGGCCAGGCGAGCGTGTTCATCCGCGGCACCAATTCCAACCACGTGCTCGTGCTGCGCGACGGCATGCCGATCAACGACGCGTCGGAGGCGAACGGCGCGTTCAACTTCGGCATCGACACGCTGTCCGATATCGAGCGGATCGAGGTGATCCGCGGCCCGATGGCGGCGCTGTACGGATCGGGCGCGATCGGCGGCGTGATCAACCTGATCTCCCGCCAGGGCAAGGAACCGGGGTTCCACGTCACCGGCGACCTGCAAGGCGGCTACCCGGCGCAGGTGCGCGGCGCCGTGGTGGCGAGCGGGATCGAGGGGCCGATCGACTTCGCGGCAACGCTCGAATCGCAGTCGCAGACCGGCTACGACGCGGTGCCCGAACGCATGTCGGTCTATACCGGCACGCCGCAGGGTTTCCGCGACCGCGTGGCCACGCTGAACCTGGGCTACACGCCCATCGAGGGCACCCGCCTGTCGCTGTTCCTGCGCGGGCAGCAGGCGTTCTTCGGCTTCAACAACCTGGGCTACCCGACCTTCGACAACTCCAACTCCACCGGCCAGTCCGACTCGCTGCTGGGACGGATCGGCGTGACGTCGAAGATGTTCGGCGGGGTCTACGAGACCGGGCTGTTCGTCGGACGCCTGCAGGACGACCGGCAATACCTGCAATGGCTCAATCCCGCGGACCCGAACCAGGCCGAGGGCAACAGCCGCTACCATTCTTACCGCACCGACGTGCAGTGGAACAACACGGTCCATCTGGACGACGCACTGCCGGCGGCGTTCTCGGCCAGTGCGCTCACCTTCGGCTACGAGTACATCGGCGACACGGCGAAGGTGCGCGTGAACACGAGCTCCTTCGGATCGGTGTTCGCCCAGGACGCGAATGCGTCGATGACGACGAACGCCGCCCATGCCGGGCTGCAGACCACGCTGTGGGAGAGGCTGACCCTGACCGGCCAGGTGCGGCAGGACTGGGTGGGCAGCAACGCGCCGACGACGTGGCGGATCGGCAGCGTCGTGGACGTGCCGGAAGTGCTGACGCGCTTCAAGGCGGCCTATGGCACGGCGTTCCGCGCGCCATCGCTGTTCGACCGCTACGGGATCGACAGCTACGGCTATGTCGGCAACCCCGCGCTGAAGCCCGAGGAGGCGCAAGGCTGGGAACTCGGCTTCGTCACCACCGTCCCCGCCGCCGGCCGCGCGGACTTCGTGAGCTTCGGCGCGACCTACTTCAATCAGCAGGTGCAGAACCTCATCACCACCGTGTTCGCTCCGGTCTACACCGCGGTGAACATCGGATCGGCCCACATCCAGGGCGTGGAGACGGAGGTGACGCTGCGTCCCGCCCGCTGGCTGACCCTGCGCGCGAGCTGGACGTTCACGGATGCGCAGAACGCCGATGACGGCACGCGGCTGTTGCGGCGCCCGCAGAACACCGGGTCGGTGAACGCGACGATCACCCCCCTGGTCGGCCTGACCATCTCGCCGGAGCTGGTGTACACGGGCACGTTCCGCGACTACCTGTATGGCAATGACAGCCTGGGGATCGGCTACGGCTCCTCCCAGCAGGGGCTGCTCGCGAACCTGACGGTGACCTACGAGGTGAAGCCGGGCGTGCAGCTCTACGCCAACGGGCGGAACATCTTCGACTCGAAGTTCGAGCCGGTGAACGGCTACCAGACCCCAGGTCCGACGGCGGTCGCGGGCATCCGGATCAAGCTCTGAAGGAGGCTTCAGCAATCGGTGTCATGGCCGGCGAAGGCCGGCCATCCACGACGTCCTCAGTCACGTGCCGGAGCATTGCTCCCCCGGGAGACGCTGCGGGCCCTACACGCCGCGTGCGACGCGTCCGGTCCGCGTGGCGGGACGCCGGCGGAAGCTGCGAAGGAAGCGGCGGAACCCGGCCCATTGCTGCTGGACATAGGTGCCGGTGGCGAGGGCCTCTTCCCCGGACGGATCGCCGGTCTGCACGTAGTCGCGCCCGAAATCGGCCGTCCCGAACATCATGTCCCACCAGGGGAAGACCGCCCCGTAATTGCAGCTCCGCTGGCCGGCGGCGCGCACGCCGTGATGCGCGCGGTGGAAGCGCGGCGAGATCAGCAGGCGATCGCCCAGCCAGCCGAAGGATAGCCGGACATTCGCGTGCGACAGGCTCTCGAGGAAGCGCAGGACGAGCACCAGCAGCGGGAACTGCAGCGGCGGCACGCCGATCAGCAGCGCGATCACGCCGAACCAGACGAAGGCGATGACGTCGTCCAGCAGATGATTGCGGTCGTCGGACCAGAACGTCATCTGCCGCTGCGCATGATGCAGCGAGTGCAGCGCCCACCACCAGCGGAACTGGTGCGACAGCCGGTGCCGCCAGTACTCCGCGAAGTCCAGGATGATCGCGTAGACCACGAAGGTCAGGACCTGCTGGCCCATCAGGAACGGGAACAGCCGCTCCAGCGTCGGGGGCACCCAGCCGTGGTCCGCGAGGATGCCGTTTGCCCAGACCTGCGCGCGATAGAACACCACGTAGGTGACGAAGGGCAGGATGCCGACGCGCGAGAGCACGGTGTAAAGCGCGTCCACCCAGACCGCCTTGCTGTCCGGCCAGCGCTCCACCGGTCGCCAATGCTCGAGCGGCAGGCAGACCGCAAAGGTCACCGCCACCTGCACCGCGCCATACACCGCGAACAGGGCCCAGCCGTAGGAGACGTCCTCCCAGTTCATGAGGCCGGTCTCGTAGAGCAGCGGGATCAGCAGGTGTTCCTGCAGCCACCCCGCGGTGAGGTCGAACGGATCCTGCATGGGATCACCGGCTGGCGAGAGGCGTGGGCGAGGGCGCGTTCGGGTTGAGGAAGATCCCGTGCGGCGAGCGGCCGACATTCACCGTGTCGTATTCGCCGGTCGCGGGATCGAGGATCGCGACCTTCTCCGCCCAGCGCCGCGTGATCCACAGCTTGCCGTCCGGGGCGAAGGCGATGTCGTCGGGACCGCCCGGGATCTTGTAGGTGCGGATCGGCTGCAGGGTCTTCGCGTCGAGGGAGACGGTGGTGCCGCCGGCGCGGTTGTTCACCCAGATGATCTTCCGGTCGGGGGAGACGAACAGGTTGTGGGCGCCGCGGCCGGTCTTGATCTCGGCGACGACGCGGCCGTCCTTGGGATCGACCTTCGCCAAATGGTCCGTGCCCATGTCGGCGACCAGGATCATTCCATCATGCCAAAGCACGCCGGCCGGGGTCTTTCCCACGGGCTTGTCCCACAGCACGGTCATGTTGGTCAGGTCGAAGGCGATCAGCCGGTCGGTGTCCTGCAGGCTGACGAAGACGCGCTTCGAATCGGGGGAGAAGTCCAGGTGGCTGGGGGTCTTGGCCACCGGGAAGCGCTTCACCAGGGTCATCGTCGCCGCGTCGTACACGTCCACCTGGTTGCGGGCGAGACCATTCACCACCAGGAACTTGCCGTCGGGGCTGAAGCCCAGCTGATACGGGTCGGCGCAGGGCATCCGCTTCTGCAGCGCGCCGGTCGCGGGATCGAGGAACAGCATCTCGTTGCCGACCGTGTCGCCGACCAGCAGGCTCTTGCCGTCGGGGCTGAGCATCAGGTGATGCGGCTCCCGCAGGACCGGGATCCGCCGGACCTCCTGCTTCGTCGCCATGTCGACGACGCTGACCGACGCGCCCGCCGAGTTGATGACGAAGGCGATCCCGCCGCCGGCCTGCGCGACCCGCGGCGCGGCCCCCAGCAGAATGAGCAACAAGAACAGAGAGATGAGGCGGCGCATTCAGGTGGTCCTCGGGGCCGGTCTGGCCGTTCCCTACGCCTTTCGCGCGGTGGGTCGCAAGGCAGATCGCATCCCCGCCTCGCATTCCCCGCGTGCAAAGATCGCAGTCGCGAACGCGAACAGGACACAGGCGGGCGTGGAGATCAGGACGTTGTCCGTGAAGGCGTGTGCGGCGAAGGCGAGGAAGGCGATCCGCATGATCCAGCGCTCACCCCGCGCCAGCACCGCGCTGCGCCGCACCACCCAGGCGGTGAAGAGCAGGAGGAGCAGGAGACGGCCGATCTGCCCTCCCTCGACCTCCATTCGCAGGTACTCGTTGTGGGCCGCCCAGGTGTGCAGCCGCCGCGCCACCTGGCTGTCCGGCGCGATGATGACGTTGCCCGCCCCCAGCCCCCAGCCGAACCACGGCGATTCGGCCGCCGCCGCGCGAAAGGACGGCCAGAGATACTCCCGGCCGCTGAGGTTCCCGAGGTCGTTGGTGAGCAGGTTGAAGACCCGCACCGCCGTGAGGTCCTGTGCGAACAGCACGAGCGGGACGAGCAGGAGCCCGCCTCCCAGCAGCAGGCCGACGCGCCGCCGCGGCGAGAGGTGCGCGGACGGCACTGCGAACACGGCGAGGAGCACGACGCCGCACGCATAAGCCAGCGGCGCGCGGGCGCCGGTCAGCACCAGGATGACCAGATTGGTCCCAAGCAACGTCGCGTTTCGGGGCCGTCCGTCACGCCAATAGGCGATCAATGCCGCGTAGACCGCCGGCAGGCAGACCCCGGCGAGAAAGGCCGGGTGGCCGAGTCCGGCCAGCCGCCATCCGCCGCTGTCGACGAAGAGCGGGCGCAGGCCCAGCATCGCGAGCAGCGCTCCGCCGGCCACGGCGACGACCGGCGCGCGCGGCACCGCCCACAGGATGGCGGCGCACCAGGCGGGCGGCAGGCGAGCGAAGCCGAACGCGTAGGGCGCGACCGATCCGAACAGGGAGCGGAGGCTGTCGGCGAGGGTCAGTCCGGGATGAAGCCCGTGCAGCGGCCCCCAGGCACCGATCGCGACGAATCCCCAGGCCGGGTTGAGGGCGTCGAAGCGCAGCCCCCAGCGCCATACGCAGGCGAATGCCAGCAGAAGCGCGCCCGCCTTCACGACGGCGATCGTGGCCTGGAACGCCGCCGGACCGATCAGGTCGTTCAGCGCCATCTCCGGGGTCGCCCCGGCGACGAGCAGCCACACGGCGCAGACGGCCGGGAGGTACCGGTAGGCCAGCAGCACGAGCGCGGTCGCCAGCGTCGCGCCCAGCAGCAGCCAGTACAGCGACGGGGCGAGCCAGGCGGCACCGCACAGGGCGGCGAGCAGCCCGACGATCACCGCCTGCAGCAGCGTCAGATCGGTGGAAGGCAGGACCGCGCCGCGCCACATCCGGGCAGGATGCGCGGGAGAGGTGAAGAAACTCCTGCCACGCCGTCATCCGTCGCGGGGCGGGCAGCGTTTGCCGGCGCCGCGCGCGGTGAGCCCTAGCCGGCGCCGCGCGCGGTCAGCCTCTCCGCAAGCGGATCAGCCCATGTAGGCGCCGCCGTTCACGTGCACGACCTCGCCGGTCATGTATGCCGCCGCGTCGGAGGCCAGGAAGACCGCCACGCCCGCGATGTCGGCTGGCGTCGCCATGCGGCCGAGTGGGACGGCCTGCGCCATCACCTGGAGTTCGGCGTCGGTGTTGCCGTAGCGGGGCTGGGCGGTGTCGGTCAGGCCGGGGGCGATCGCGTTCACGCGGATCCCGTGCGGCGCCAGGGCCAGCGCCATCGCCCGCGTCAGCCCGACCACGCCGGCCTTGGTCGCCGAATAGTGGACGCCGAGCGGAGTGCCGGAGAGGGCGCGGGAGCTGAGGTTGACGATGCTGCCCCGCGTTCCGGCGGCGATCATGGCGCGGGCCGCCGCCTGGGCGCAGAAGGCCGTACCCTTGAGGTTGATCCCGTGCACGAAATCCCACTGCGCCGGCGTCATCTCGAGGAACGCCACGCGCGGGAACACACCCGCATTGTTCACCAGGACGTCGAGCCCGCCGAGACCGGATACGGTCGTCTCCACCATGCCGGCGATCTGCTCGGGATCGGCGACGTCGCCGCGGACGGTCAGGGCGCGCTGGCCGGCATCACGGACCTGCGTGGCGACGCGCTCCGCGGCGGCTTCGTCGTCCAGCCAGTTCACCGCGACGTCGTAGCCGGCGGCCGCGAAGGCGAGGGCGGCGGCCGCCCCGATGCCCTGCTGCGCCCCGGTCACCAGCACCACTCTCGCCATTGGTCATCCCCGTCTCTGCACGGGAAGCCTAGGGCCGCGGCGCGCATGCGGGCAATCCGTGGGTCCGCAATGGACCGATGATCCGGCGCGATCGGAGCGCTGCGTTGAGACCAATTCCCCCTGCGCTGGGATCACCTGCCTCGGATCCGTTCGGGTCCGCTCAGACAGGCTTGACGAGTCGGTGGTGCTTGCGCCCGGCGGAGAGCTTGATCGCGCCATCCCGCAGATCGGTGGCGGAGACCGTCAGCGCCTCTTCCGACACCGGCGTGTCGTTGATCCGCGCACCGCCGCCACGGATCAGGCGCCGCGCCTCCCCGTTGCTGGCGGCGAGCCCGGCCAGCGTGAACAGGCGGAAGGCGGGGATTCCGGTGACGAGCTCCGCCTGTGGCACCTCGATCGAGGGCAGGGTCGCGGCGGCTTCGCCCTCCTCGAAGGCGCGGCGGGCCGTTTCGGCAGCAAGTTCCGCGGCCTCGCGGCCATGCGCAAGCGCGGTGGCCTCGGTGGCCAGCACCTTCTTCGCCTCGTTGATCTCGGCGCCGCCCAGGCTCTCCAGCCGCGCGATCTCATCGAGCGGCAGGTCGGTGAAGAGCTTGAGGAAGCGGCCGACATCCGCATCCTCCGTGTTGCGCCAGAACTGCCAGTATTCGTAGGCACCCAGCCGGTCGGCGGTGAGCCAGACGGCGCCCTGGGCGGACTTGCCCATCTTGGCACCGGACGCGGTGGCGATCAGCGGCGTGGTCAGGCCGTAGAGCTGGGCCCCCTCGGTGCGGCGGCCGAGCTCCATGCCGGAGACGATGTTGCCCCACTGGTCGGAGCCGCCGATCTGCAGCACGACCCCATGCCGGCGATGGAGCTCCCGGAAGTCGTAGCTCTGCAGGATCATGTAGTTGAATTCGAGGAAGGTCAGCGGCTGCTCGCGCTCGAGCCGCAGGCGGACCGAGTCGAAGCTGAGCATGCGGTTGACGGTGAAATGCACGCCGACGTCGCGCAGCAGCGGGATGTAGCCCAGCGCATCGAGCCAGTCGGCGTTGTTGGCCATGAAGGCGTCGCCGGGCTGGTCGCCGAAGCGCAGGAACGGGGCGAAGCAGCGGCGGATGCCGGCCATGTTGGCGGCGATCTGGGCGTCGGTCAGAAGCTGGCGGGACTCGTCCTTGCCGGACGGATCGCCGATGCGCGTCGTGCCGCCGCCCATCAGGACGAGCGGCGTGTGACCGTGCTTCTGCAGCAGGCGCAGGATCATGATCTGCACCAGGCTGCCGACATGCAGGCTGTCGGCGGTGCAGTCGAAGCCGATATAGGCCGTGATCGGGCCCTGGGCCATGCGCGCGCGCAGGCCTTCGGTGTCCGTGCATTGGAAGATGAAGCCGCGTTGCGTGGCTTCGGTCAGGAAGTCGCTGTTCGCCATGTCCCGCCGGCCCAGTTATCAAGGGTCGCAGCGGGTAGCACAGCGCGGGGGCGGGGAAAATGCTGCGGACGATCGGGCTGATGAGCGGCACGTCGCTGGACGGCGTCGATGCGGCTTATCTGGAGACCGATGGAGAGCGGATCGGCGCCTTTGGACCGACGCTGACCCTGCCCTACGACGATACGCTTCGGACCGATTTGCGGCGGCTGCTGACGCGCGCACCGGGGTTGGACGCGGACGATCCGGACCTGGCCTCGGCCGTGACCCGGCTGACGGAGGCGCATGTCGCCGCCGTCCGGGCACTGGGGCGGGAAGCGGACGTGATCGGGTTCCACGGCCAGACGATCCTGCACCAGCCGCAGCACCGCCGGACCTGGCAGATCGGCGATGCGGAGATGCTCGCGGCGCGGACGGGCATGCGGGTCGCGTTCGACTTCCGCAGCGCCGACGTGGCGGCGGGGGGCGAGGGCGCGCCGCTCGCCCCCATCTACCACGCCGCGCTGGCGGCCGGGATGGCGAAGCCGCTGGCGGTGCTGAACATCGGCGGCGTCGCCAACGTGACGTTCATCGGGCGGGACGGGACGCTGCTCGCGTTCGACACGGGTCCCGGGAACGGGCCGCTGGATGACTGGACTTCGCGGCACACGGGCGCGGCCTTCGATCGGGACGGGGCGTTGACGCGCGCCGGGCAGGTGGATCGGGCGGTGCTGGGCCGGCTGCTGGCCGATCCGTATTTCGCACGCCCCGCGCCGAAATCGCTGGATCGGCTTGATTTCGCGGCGCGGTTGGAAGCGAGTGGGGTAGACCAATTGTCCCCGGCCGATGGGGCGGCGACGCTGGTGGCGTTCACCGCCGGGGCCGTTGCCGGGGCGGCGCTGCCGGAGCGCCCGGTCCGGTGGCTGGTCACCGGCGGGGGACGGCGCAACCCGGCGATCATGGGCGGCCTGGCCGCGGCGCTGGGCGTGCCGGTCGCGCCCGTGGAGACGGTCGGCTGGGATGGGGACGCGCTGGAGGCGCAGTGCTTCGGGTTCCTCGCGGCGCGGACTTTGGCCGGGCTGCCGGTGAGTTTCCCGGGGACGACCGGGGTCGCGGTGCCGATGACCGGGGGACAGGTCGTCGGCTGACGGGGACGCTCGGGCGGTCGAAGCCGTGGATGGCCACGACGAGCGCGGCCATGACACGGGGACAGGCGGGGCGCGGCCATCACAGGAGGGTCGCGACGAGCGCGGCCATGACACGGGGACAGGCGGCGTCCGCGGCGCCTCGCTCAGATCGGGCAGACGCCGCTTGCGCATTGGAGGTGGGCGAGGTCGACCTCCTCCCGCGCTTCCGCCGCATCGATCTGCGCGACCAAAGCAGCGAAGCGATCGGCCGGCACTTCCTCCTCGGGCAGGTATTCGTAGCCCAACGCATGGTCCGGGCGGGTCGGCAGCACCGCGCAGCAGCGGATTTCGGGCTGTTCCGACAGGACGATCTGACGGAACGCCTCCAAATCGTGGCGGTCGGTGAACAGCTTCAGCGTGTAGCTGACCTGGTTGCCCTGGGTCGGGCCGATCCAATGCCGCTCCAGCAGGCGGAGCCACTGGTATTGCTGCGCGGGCGTCGCCTCCGGCGCGGTGACCAGGCGATCGGCCAGGCCCAGCCGCATGATCAGCGGCACGGTCGGGAAGCCGACGATCGTCATCCCCGGGAAGGTCTTCAGCGTCCGCAGCGGGTAGCCGCGGGCTTCGTACTCGGCGAGCAGCGGGTCGGAACCGACCGCCCACTCCCCCGTCCCGGCATCGCGGGTCCCCTTGAACTGCACCCAGCGCAAGTAATGCGCGCGGGCGGGCAGATGGGCGCCCTCGGTCAGGCCGAACAGCTTGCTGATCGTGCCGGAGGGCTTGATCGTGGTCACCGTCACCGGCCGCACCAGGCCGAGTTCACGCGCGTACTGGTCGCCCTCATGTTTCGCGGCAGACGAGAAACGCTCCAGCATCGCCCAGAACGGCGCCGACTTTGCCGGGTCGAGCAGATCCAGAAAGCTCAGACCGAAGCGCATCCACGCATACTCGTGCAGGCCCGTCGGCCCGATCCCCATGCGGTTGGTGCGTTGCACCTCCTGCGCGTAGAGGCTGTCCATCGTGTTGGCGCGCATCAGAAAGCGGACACCCAGCCGCACGGAGTCCTCGACGCGGGCGTCCCAGAGGGCGGCGAGGTCGGGGGCGGGCGCGCCGGGCGTGACCTGCTCGAGCGGCACCGGGCAAGCGAGCAGCGGGGCGAAGTCCGCGATCACGCAATAGCCGCCGGTGACGTGCAGGGTGATCTCGCCGCAGGGATTGGTGGTGGCCGGGAACTGCGACCGGGCGGCGCGACGGGTGAGCTCCGCCAGCAGGGGCGCGGCGGCGTCCACCTGATAGCGCAGGCTGCGAAAGCCGCTGCCGTCGGTGTCGACGGGGCGCTGCCAGGCGGATCCGGTGCGGTGGTCCTCGAGCCGGTCGCCATTGATGAAGCCGGGTTCGCCGTTGACGAAGGCGCAGCGGGTGGCTTCCTCGAACACCGCGACGGCATGGGCGGTGAGCGGGTCGGCGAGGTCGCCGTGGCGGACGCGGTCCCAGAACTCGGCATCGACCATGACGGAGTTGTTGGCGGTCCAGAGCCCGCCCTGCTCCTTCAGTCGGATGAAGCGCAGCACGCCGGGATCGCGCCAGGACTTGGTGGCCATGCGCGCGGCGCGGCGGGCGCCCCCGACCTGGACCTCCACGGACAGATGGTGGTCGAGGCGCAGCGCCTGTTCCCATGGCTGCATCGTCTCCCCCGCCGCGCCGCGGTGGCGCGCGGCGGCGATGACGTCGCGGCGGATCGCCAGCAGGGCGCGCAGCAGGGAGATCGGACCGGAGGCGGGGCGCCCCTGCATGCCGCGGATCGGACTGCCGGCCGGCCGGACATCCGACAGGTCGAACACCACGCGGCGGTCGCGCGCGCCCTGGAAGGCGAGCGCCTCGAGCAGTTCGATGGCCTTGGCCCAGCCCTCGCGGCTGTCCGCCACCCGGTGCACGATGGCGTCGGCGGGTGCGTCGGCGGGATTGGCCAGCAGCTCATGGGCCAGCACGGTCGGGAGGTCGGGGACGCTCACCCCGAGTTCGGCGGCGAACCACTCGCGCCGGCTAGGCTGGTCCGGATAGTCCGGGTGGTCTGGCGACAGATACAGAAGAACGTCCGGTGCATTGGACCAATCCACCGCCATCAGCGCATCGTCGTAGCTGCGCCCCACGCCTGAGCCGTTCAGCAGCAGGTAGAACTTGGCGAAGGACGACGCGGCGGTCGCGCAGTTGGTGAAGACCTCCATGTTGCGGGAGGGCTGGTCCGGATCGCCATGCTGCAGGTGCCGGCCCGAGGTCAGCAATGCGCCGGTGGCGATCGCGTTCCGCAAGCGGGCACGCTCGGCCGCAATGGCAGCGTCCTCACGCCGCAGCAGCGCGAGGTTGCCGGCGGCGACACGGTCGGCGACACGGCCGAAATCCTCCCTGTCCTCGGGCCGGAACACGGTCCGACGGGCGACCGCCAGCCCCATCCCCGGGTCGAGCGGGCGGGCGGGCACCGGCACGTCGGAGAACGACCCGCCGGGGATGCCGCGGCCACGGACTCGCGGCGCGTCGGCGCCGTCCCGCAGGGCGGACGGAAGGTCATCCAGGCGGCCGATGCTGCCATCCATCTCGTGTCGTCCCGTTCCTTGGTGGACACCAGATATAGCGTCCCGCACGCCTACCGACAACCAAATACGAGAAAACCAGGGCCGTTCGCGGGTAGGGTTGCGCAGTGGCGCCGGAGGCGTCACGCGCTGTCCCGAGCGCCCGTTTGCAGCGCGCGGGCGGCTGCCCGTCACGGCGTGGGCGCGCCGACCAGCCGGGCGGGGGCGATACGCAAGGAGGTCTCTGCCGCTGACACGCAAGCGCCACGACCGCTGACGCGGTCCCCAGAAACGGCGAAGGGCGGCGGACCCGCGAGTCCGTCGCCCTTCGCCGGCCGAAATCGGCTGAACGTCAGTCCGCGGCGAGCGCCATCTGCCGGCGGGCGATCGCCTTGCCGCAATGGTCCTCGACGGCGGCGGCGACATCTTCTGCATGGCTGGCGAAGACGTGGTCGGCCCCGTTGAACACGCGATAATCGACATGAACGCCCTTCTGGGTGTTCAGCTTGTCGACCAGCTTCCGCACCGCGGGCTCCGGCACCAGCTCGTCCGTGTCCCCGTGGATCATCAGGCCGCCGCACGGGCACGGCGCGAGGAAGCCGAAATCGTAGTGATTGGCTGGCGGCGCGACCGACACCCAGCCGGAGATTTCCGGCCGCCGCATCAGCAGCTGCATGCCGATGAAGGCGCCGAACGAATACCCGGCGATCCAGAGCCCGCCGGCATTCGGGTTGACGGCCTGCATCCAGTCCAGCGCCGCGGCGGCGTCCCCGATCTCCCCGATTCCTCCGTCGTAGCGGCCCTGGCTGCGGCCGACACCCCGGAAGTTGAAGCGCATCACCGAGCAGCCCAGGCGCTGGAACGCCTGGTACATCGCGTAGGTGATGCGGTTGTTCATGGTCCCGCCATGCAGCGGATGCGGGTGCAAGACCAGCGCCACTGGGGCGCCGGATTCCTTCGAGTGGTGGTAGCGTCCTTCGAGCCGTCCGTCCGGACCGGCGAACATCACCTCAGGCATGGCGCTTCGAAACCTGTTCCTGTCGCATCTGGCGGCACACGTGACGAGGACCACCTCGGCCCCTGCCCTGGCTACCAGTCTGTTTGACCCCAACGGCGCCAGCCCCCCTTACAGGAGGGCAGCGTCGCACATCCAGATAGGAACGCAGTCTTGAGACTGCAGTTCCGCACGACCTTTCCCCGTATTGTTGACCTGAGAGGTCGGAAATTATAGCCTCGCCGGCAGGGCTACTCCGAGGGGTTGGCGGTCCTCCTGATCTTCTGCACGGCACCCGAACCCGCCGCCAACCGGCGACCTCGTTCGCGGTGCGCGTACTATACGGGAGGCGCCGCGCGCTTTCATAATGGAAATGTCGCATGGCTTTCATGTTCTTGCGTGAGACGATCCAGACCTATCGGGAGCGCGACCCCGCGGCCCGCTCGTCGCTCGAAGTCCTGCTCTGCTACCCTGGCGTGCATGCCGTGCTCTGGCACAAACTCTCGCATGCGCTGTGGCAGTCCGGCTTCATCCTGCTGGGCCGGTTCTCGTCCCACATCGCCCGATGGCTCACCGGAATCGAGATTCATCCAGCCGCCCGTCTCGGCCGCCGCCTGGTGATCGACCACGGCATGGGCGTCGTGATCGGCGAGACCGCCGAAATCGGCGACGACTGCTATCTCTACCATCAGGTCACCCTGGGCGTTGCGCGCACCATGGGCGGCAAGCGCCATCCGACGATCGGAAACAACGTCATCATCGGCGCCGGCGCCAAGGTCCTCGGCCCCATCACCGTCGGCGACAATGCCCGCATCGGCTCCAACGCCGTCGTGGTGGACCCGGTCCCGGCCGACACCACCGTCGTCGGCATCCCGGCCCGCCCCGTCGACCGCAAGGTGCCCTCCCGCAAGCCGCGCTTCGACCCGTACGGCATGCCGTGCGACGACAGCCTCGATCCGCTGCTGCGCGATCTCGAAGGGCTGCGGGCCGAACTCACCGAGGTGGAAGCGCGCATCGGGCGTCTCGCTGCGGCCCAGACCGAACGGGAAACCGCGCGGCGGGAAACCAGCGAGTCCGATCAGCAGATGTCCCCGAGCAAGTAGATGCAGCTCTCGACTCGTGGACGTTACGCGGTGATGGCGATGGTCGACCTGGCGACCCAGAACGGCGGCGCCTGCGAATGCGGCCCGGTGTGCCTGGCCGAGATCGCCGCACGCCAGCAACTCTCGCTGTCTTACCTGGAACAGCTCTTCGGCAAGCTGCGCCGCGCCGGGCTCGTCTCCTCCGCCCGTGGTCCGGGCGGCGGCTACCGGCTCGCGCGGCCGGCCGCCAGCATCGCGATCGCCGACATCGTCGCCGCCGTCGACGAGCCGATCCGCGCAACGCGGTGCGAGCTCGGCAGCGGCGGATGCCTGGGCAGCGGCACGCCCGGCGCCGAGGCCGAACGCTGCCAGACCCACGATCTCTGGGTCGAGCTCGGACGGCAGATCGCGCTGTTCCTGGAAGGCATCACCCTCGCCGACGTGATCGAGGAGCGGGTCCGCAACCGCGCGGTGCCGCTGCCGCCGGCGGGAACGCCATCGCTCGCCGCCGAGTAGGCCGCGTGATCTATCTCGACGCCAACGCCACCGAACCGCTGCGCCCGGAAGCTCGGGTAGCGCTCTGCGCCGCGCTGGAGGTCACCGGCAATCCGGCCTCCGTGCACGGCGCCGGCCGCGCCGCCCGCCGCCTGCTGGAGGACGCGCGCGAGCTGATCGCCGCCCGTTTCGGCGCTGCACCCGCGGATGTCGTCTTCACCTCCGGCGGGACGGAGGCCGACGCCCTTGCGATCCACGCGCTGGGCCGCGGCCGCCGGCTGGTGGTCGGCGCGACGGAGCACGAAGCGGTGCGGAGCGCCGCGGCGGGCGCCATGATCCTGCCGGTCGACCGGTCCGGGGTGGCGGATTTCGATGCCCTCCGCCGGCTGCTGGAAGAGGGTGGTCCGGCCCTGGTCTGCCTGATGCTCGCCAACAACGAGACGGGCACGCTGCAGCCGGTGGCGGAAGCCGCCGCGATCTGCCGCGCCCATGGCGCGCTGCTGCATGTGGATGCCATCCAGGCCGCCGGGCGCGTGCCGGTCAGCCTGCGCGACCTGGGCGCGCATGCGATGGCGATCTCCTCGCACAAACTCGGCGGGCCGGCCGGCGCCGGCGCATTGCTGCTCGCGCCGGAGGTGAGCGCCATCGCCCCGCTGATCGCGGGTGGCGGCCAGGAACGCGGGCGCCGCGGCGGCACTCCCGCGGTGGCGACGATCGCCGGCTTCGCGGCCGCGGCCGCGGCGGGGGCCGAAACCGCCGCTCCGCTCGCCGCGCTGCGTGACCGCGCGGAACGGGCGGCCCTGGCCCTGGGCGCGATCGTCTGCGGCGGCGGCGCACGGCTGCCGAACACCACCTGCCTCGCGCTGCCGGACGTGCGGGCCGACGCGCAGGTGATCGCGCTCGACCTGGCCGGGATCGCGGTCAGCGCCGGCGCGGCCTGCTCCTCCGGCAAGGTCGCGACCAGCCACGTGCTGACCGCCATGGGGCTGGGCGCCCTCGCCGGCCAGGCGATCCGCGTCTCGCTGCCCTGGAACGTGACCGAGGCGGACGTCGACGCCTTCACGCATGCCTACGCGCGCATGGCGGACCGGCTGCGGCCGGCGCTGGCACGCTCCGCCGCCTGACCCCACATCTGCGCCATGTCCACCCTGCCGCCCCGCCCCAATCGCCCGGTCTACCTGGACAACCAGGCCACGACGCGCTGCGACCCGCGCGTGCTCGCGGCGATGCTGCCCTGGTTCTCCGAGGAATACGGCAATCCGCACAGTGCGGAGCACGTGATGGGACACACCGCCGAAGCGGCGGTGGAAGCCGCGCGCGCCCGAATCGCCGCCCTGGTCGGCGCCGATACCAAGGAGATCGTGTTCACATCCGGCGCCACCGAGAGCAACAACATCGCGATCAAGGGCGCCGCGCGGCACGCCCGCATGATGGGCGGTGAACGCCGGCGCGTGATCACGGTCGCGACCGAACACAAATGCGTCCTGGAAGCCGTGGGCGACCTGAAGGACGAGGGGTTCGAGCCGGTCTTCCTGCCCGTCCGCCCCGACGGGCTGCTCGACCCGGAGACGCTGCGGGACGCGCTGGCGAAGCCCACCTTGCTGGTCAGCGTCATGGCGGTGAACAACGAGACGGGCGTGGTGCAGGACATCCCGGCGCTGGCGGCGATCGCCAAGGACGCTGGCGCGCTGTTCCATACCGACATCGCCCAGGCCGCCGGCAAGATCCCGGTGGACCTGACCGGCTGGCGGGTCGACCTCGCCTCCATCAGCGGGCACAAGATCTACGGGCCGAAGGGCATCGGTGCGCTGTTCGTCCGGCGCCGTCCGCGCGTGCGCATCGCGCCGCTGTTCTCCGGCGGCGGGCAGGAGCGCGGGCTGCGCTCCGGCACGCTGGCGACGCCGCTGATCGTCGGGCTGGGTGAGGCCTGCCGGCTCGCCGCCCTCGAAATGGCCGACGAGGCAGGCCGCGTGGGCGCGCTGCGGGACTCGCTGCTCGGGCGACTCCAGGACGCCATCCCCGGCCTGCGGCTGAACGGCAGCCCGTCGGCGCGGATCCCCGGCAACCTGAACCTCACCTTCCCCACCCCGGCCGCCCGCCTGCTCGAGCGGCTGCCGGACCTGTGTGTCTCCACGGGGTCCGCCTGCTCCTCGGCCGCGATCGAGCCATCCTACGTGCTGCAGGCCCTGGGTCTCGACGAGGAGGCCGCGTCGCGCACCTTGCGCATCGGGATCGGACGCTTTACCTCGCCCGCCGACATCGACTACGCCGCGGCGGCACTGGCAGCAGCACAAGACGCCGGGGCGCAGGATGCCGCGACACGGGATGGGGCCGCCGGCCCCGCGACGGAACGATCCGCGACGGAACGACTGGCCGAGGCCTGAACGATATGCCGAAAATGACCTTCATCGAGCGCGACGGCACACGTCGCGAAGTCGACGCGCCACTCGGCCTCTCGGTGCTCGAGATCGCCCACAAGCATGGCGTCGATATCGAGGGCGCCTGCGAGGGCTCGCTCGCCTGCTCCACCTGCCACGTCATCGTCGACGGTGCCTGGTTCAAGCAGCTCGCCAAGCCGACCGAGGACGAGGAAGACATGCTCGACCTCGCCTTCGGCCTGACCGAAACCTCCCGCCTCGGCTGCCAGATCGTGATGACCGACGCGCTGGACGGGCTGGTGGTCAAGCTGCCGGCCGCGACCCGGAACATGATGGACTGACCATGGTCCGGTCCCCCCGGGAGACGCGGCAGGCGAAGCACCGGCGGCCGGCATGAGATACGTCGTGGCGATGTCCGGCGGCGTGGACAGCAGTGTCGTCGCCGGCCTGCTGCAGGAAGCCGGCCACGAGGTGATCGGCGTCACCCTGCAGCTCTACGACCATGGCGCGGCGATGGGGCGCAAGGGCGCGTGCTGCGCCGGGCAGGACATCCACGACGCCCGCCGCGTGGCCGACCGGTTGGGCATCCCGCATTACGTGATCGATGCCGAACAGCGCTTCGCCCAGGCGGTGATCGCGGATTTCGCCGACACCTATGCTGCGGGTGAGACCCCGATCCCCTGCGTGCGCTGCAACCAGACCGTGAAGTTCGCCGACCTGACGGCGCTCGCCCAGGGGCTCGGCGCGGACCGCCTGGCGACCGGCCACTATGTGCGCCGCGTCGACGGGCCGGACGGGCCGGAGCTGCACCGCGCGGTCGATCCGGCACGGGACCAGAGCTGGTTCCTGTTCGCGACGACTCGCGACCAGCTCGCCGCCTGCGACTTCCCCTTGGGCGGCATGCCGGACAAGCGCGTGGTCCGCGCGGTCGCCGACCGGCTGGGCCTGGCGGTGGCCGAGAAGCCGGACAGCCAGGACATCTGCTTCGTCCCCGCCGGCTCCTACATGGACGTCGTGGGCAAGCTGCGCCCCGACGCGCTGGCGCCCGGCGAGATCGTCGACGCCGCCGGCGCGGTGCTGGGCCGGCACGAAGGGATCGCCCGCTATACCGTGGGACAGGGCAAGCGCCTGGGCGCCGCGGCGCAGATCGGCGGGCAGAAGCAGGTGGTGCTGGCGACCGATCCCGGCACCCGCCGGGTGGTGATCGGGCCGCGCGCGGCTGGCACCGACACGGTTCGGCTGCGCGAGGTGAACTGGCTGGTGCCGCCCCCCGCGGCGCCGCTGCGCTGCGCCGTAAAGCTGCGGGCGCGCGATGCGCTGCACCCGGCCGCCGTGGTGGCGGCGGGTGACGGGGCGGTGGTGCGGCTGGATGCGCCTGCCCTGCCCGCGCCCGGCCAGGCCTGCGTCTTCTATGACGGGGCGCGCGTGCTGGGGGGCGGGTTCATCTGCCGGCCCGACCGCGATCAGGCCATGGGAGTCGCCGCGGAAGCGGTGAGCGGTTGACGAGGGCGGGTGACGGGGCTATCTCCCGCGCCTCACCGGATGGCGGCGTAGCTCAGCGGTAGAGCAGGGGAATCATAATCCCTTGGTCGGCGGTTCAAATCCGTCCGCCGCTACCATCTTTTCAGTGAGTTAGCGTGAAAGCGACGGGATGCTAGACAGTCTGTGATGGGCTGCTAGACACCGTTGCCTTCTCGTTTGGCGTCAGCACTGCCGAGTTTCGGCCCTTCCAAAGCGCGTCGAGGTCAACCGCGGCGAGCTTTTCCCTCAGCATTTCGTAGCAGGGCTTGCTGTAGCGCTTGTGAGCGCTCTTACCGATCTTGATGATCTTGAAAAAATTGGCGTTCTGCTGAACCCGCTCACGCTCTATGAACCACAGCAACTTGGCTTCCGTCACGCCGAGCTTCCTGGCCATATCGCGCACGCCGAGCGAGTAGAAGTCCGTCTCATTCACCCGCTTCACCGCGACCACCGCAGCATCGGAGTCGCCTTCCTGCACCAACCTGACTGCCTCACCCTTGTTGCGCGTAATCCGAAGCGACAGGCCCGGCCCCGTGCCGTCGGCTTCAATGGTCAGCGTAGCGACGCCGGGAAAAATCGCCCGCCAATCCTCCCCTTTGTTGATCCGCTTCACGATCCGGTCCAACTCGCCGTCAGAAGGCTGGGACTTCTTGCCATCCAGTGACGCCTGTAGGATCGCCATCGATCGCAACCGGGCTTTCGCATCCAATCGTCGACGCGAACCGGGCGCGACGAGCCGCTTGATGTCGGCGAACTCGACGTCGAACATGGACTCGATGCCGCTTGGTGCCTTTGCGCACACCGGCAGGATTCGGCGCGGTATGTCGTCTACAAGCCCGCGCCCGAACACGTCCTGTGTCAGGCGACTGAACAAGGTGACGGCCGATTGAGCGTGAATGTAGAGGTGCTCATCCGTCACCTCCACCATGTAGTGCTGCGCGGCGTCTCTAAGCGTGTTCAGCGCTTGTAGGGCGACCGCATCATCGTCATCCAGGCACTTCATCTTGGCGTCGGACAGGCACTTGCGGAGACAGGCATCGAAGCCAAGGGTCATCCCCGCCCTTCCGGGCTCCCGGATCGCCGATCCCCCTGCCCTATGAACGATGATCGCCTTGAGAAGCAGCTCAAAGCTGCGGTCGAGGAGGATCAGTACAGCTTCTGTCCGCCCCCGATCCCAAGCCTTGTTGAAGTGGTCGACCGCCAGCACAAGCGAATCCACAGCTTTCGCGTGCAGCGTCCTGCTTTCCTTGCGCATAGGAGATCCAGAACAGTGCCAGTCTGTCTTACCATGGCCCGCGTCAAACCGGTAACAACGTCGTGCGCCAGCCCACCAAGGACCACGCTGCTGACATTCGCCCCGAAGTTCCCTATACGTTCCCCATGGCGGCGAACCAGTCCGAAAGGCAGAAGCGCACCGCAATTTTGCGGATGACGCTGGCGGAGCTTTCCAGCTTCTGTCTGACGGTCGACTGCCTGACGCCGCAGTGCAAAGGCGAGCGAACCTACGGTATCGGTGAGATCGCGGGCGTGTACGGAGAGCGCCAGACCATGGCCGACGCACTGCAAAAGATGCGGTGTTCGTGTGGCGCCCGGCCAGCGGCGGCTTGGCTCGACTTCTGGCCGCCTGCCCGGAAGACCAGGCGCATATCCCTGATCGGTCGGGATGGGTGAATCAGGGCTGGGGACCGCGCAACCGAGGAGCCTTAGGATACGGGACGACCGCGACCGCGCCAGGTTGAGCACTGGCAACGGCGCGCGCGATCGGCAGGGGATCGGCGGCGATCACCGGCCAAATGTTGGTGCCGATCACGACGATGGCGAGCCGGGTAGCCTGCAGGTTCTGCTGATACCGGAGATTCTGGTCTGCGGTGACGAACACCTCGAAACCGGCGCCCTCAACCGCAGCCAGCAATTCGCCGTTCTTCAACGCCTGCCAGCCGCGTTCGTAGGCCCGTACGACCACATGCGCGGAGAGGATACGGACGACAGGGCGCGGGACGCTATGGTCAAGCAGGACGCGGCGCACGTGCCTCCCTGATGACCGCCTCAACGGTCTCGACGTCCAGTCCGTCGTACAGATCTGCGATGTCTTCCGGGCTTACCCCGGCGTTGAAGTTGTCCATGATCGCAGACACGGGGATGCGGGTCCCCTTGATGATGGGAACGCCAGACACCTTGCCGGGAACGACTTCGATGAGCGTGTTCATGGGGAAAATATTAGCACGAAAATCCCTGTTTGTCCGCTTCTTCCGGATACAGCGGAGGAGGCGCTGCATCTGGCCAAACTGTCATTTCCGGCCGGAGCCAGAACAGCCCCCGCCACCCTCCTACAAGTTCGAGATCTCCGGCGCAGAAAAGGTCAGGTTGGACGAGTGGTTACAGACTCACGCATGCCCGACGCTGACAGACGAGGGTATGATCCCGTTCGGCGGATGGGGATTTGAGTACACGTTTCGCCCGATGGGATTCACGACTGCCATCACGGTGCGGTGCTGCAAATGCGGCAGCGAGAGCGACGTTTCAGACTGGGAGAACGCGTGAGCAGCCACACTTCTCCCAATCCAGGGAAACAGAAGCAGATTGACAATGAAGCAGCCGAAAAGCATAAATATGTAGATACAAGAATGAAGAATATATGCTGAGATTATTCTCTAATGCACTGATCTTAACGCTGTGCCTTTCCGCTCCGGTTCACGCTGCGGAATATACCGGCTATGTCGTCGGTGTGCATGACGGGGATACGGCTACAATCCTGATAGACCGAAAACCAGTTAAGTGCCGGTTGGCCTCGATCGATTCCCCGGAACTCCGACAACCTTATGGATACCGCGCGAAGCAGGCATTGTCTGATCTGATTTACCGCAAGGCGGTCACCGTCGATGACGAAGGCGGAGACAAGTACGGACGACGGATATGCCACCTCTATACGCTACAGACGGACGTCAATCGAGAGATGGTCCGCGAGGGCATGGCATGGGTCTATCGCAGGTACAACCACGACCCAGCACTTATCCTGACTGAGCGAGAAGCACGACAGGCGCACAGGGGCCTATGGGTCGATCCTGATCCGGTCCCCCCGTGGGAGTGGCGCCATGCGAGGTAGGCGGACGAAGCTATCTATCGACGTCTTAACCGCGGCCCGCGCGCACTCGGAGGATCCATTCATTATCGCCGACATGCTGGCCAACGCATATTTGGCGCACATCGAGCGGCAGCCAGACAGCGTCCGGAAGAACCTGCACCTGAACGACGTGATGACACGAGCGTACCACGCACTTGGTGGACAGGAAGGACTGGAACCGCAGCTTCCTGCCCAGCCAGATATTCAGACAGGCGGAGCGTATGGCCCGTCGCTCGCCTATACGATCCGGACAGGTGACAAGCCGAAGCCGTGAGTCACCGCAGCCGCGTGTGAACTCGGCTGATATACCGGACGTTCTCTGGTTCCGGTTGCACGGTCGCGACAGGCGGCGGCACATCGGCAACAGCCTTCCGCTTCGACTCCGCCCATATCGCCACGGCCCGGCGCAGGTTTGCCGCGACACGCCAGGTTACGAACAGACCGAACATCGGTATCGCTACATCGGTGAGGAGCCAGTGGAGGGTGGACGCGGCGAGGTATCCCCCCGCCGCAACCTCGCCCAGATGGATCAGGGCGTTCCAGTCGATCCCGCTCATCGGACGTCCACCTTGACCCAGTGCTGCTTCATCAGGAACAGCTTGGCCGTGTAGTCGATCTTGTATTCAGCGGGATCGACCACGTCCGAGCGCAGACGCGCGGCACAGGCGCGGCTATATTCCTGGATCGACCCGACCTTCCCGCCGCGGCCGACGATCGACTTGCCCCAGAACTCGACCGTGCTCTGCCGGAAGGCTTCGGTCTGGAACGCGCTTCCGGGGTCGGTGTAGCAGATCGAGACCAACGCGCCCTTCAGCAGAGCTTCCTGCCCGATGACAGAGAAGCCACCGCGCACGTTCTGCGTCAGGAAGCCATCGGAGGGCAGGAACTCCTTGGTCGTGAAGTTCGCGTTGCGGGGATCGTCGTAGAATAACGACCCGATCAGCAGAATCTTCGCCTCCTTCACCTCCGGCATGATGGTCGCCCCGATTTCCCGGAGTGTCGCCGGGATGTTCAGGTTGTCCGGCTTCGCATCCGGAGCGGTGCCCGTGATGAAGTCCATGATCTGGCCGGCGGCGGGGCCGAGCGCCCTGATCCTGTCACGCCTTCCCGTCCCGATATGATCGGGCATTCTGAGCGTCGCAACGGGCCGCTCGCGTGAAGCGTCGAAAACGATCAGCACGTCATTCGGCTTGAGATCCTGATAGACCCTGCCCATGAACGCCGACGCTTCCTCCTGGACACTGGAAGACATGTTTGCGGGCATTGCGACGATCATCGTCTCGGCATGGGCCCGCGCCGCGCAAAACGCCATAACGACCGCCAGAATGAACTTACGCATCACTTCCCTCCTTTGTTGCGAATTCTGTTTGTGCGGAACGCCAGCTGGTCCGCCTCCAGCCCGTCAATGTGCAGCCGGTGTTCGGCCTGGCAGGACGCGATGAACACCTTCAGGCCGAGATCGAACGACTCCCGTGTTGCCACCAGCTTCGCGACTTCCTCACGCCGTTGGATGACCTTCCGCTCAGCCTCGGCCGCAAGCTTGCTGAGGGCTTCCCTGTGAGGGCTGGAAACGAATTCCTTGGTCGAACGCTGGTCCTGCATCCTCGAAATGCCGAGCTTGATTGCGACTGAAGCCGTGCACTCGGCGAGAATTCCCGCAGGAAGCATCAGCGCTTTTCCGAAGGAAGCGAACGAGCCAAGGGTGGCGATCGAAAACCACGATCCAATCGTCCCGTTGTTCATGAGGAAGAAGACGCGATCCTCCGACCATGCGACGAGAACGAACATCGCGATCCAGACGGCAACACTGACGGCGCTTGTCTTCATGATGAGCGAGAAGAACTGCTTCCGGTCGCTGTCCGTCTCGAACAGGCTGTACCAAGCAAGGGGGACGCCTACGCCGCCCGAGATGACGATTCCTGTCATGAACAGGGCGCCGACGGGGCCGAGACCTTCGAAGACCTCAGCTTGCTTGATCCACTGCGCGGTCTGCCAGCAGGCCGATAAAGCGGCGAGGGCGGTCAGAACATACAGCGTCGGATACAGCAGGCCCTTCGTGTCGGCATGCGTCGTCCGAACGTGCCCGACCGAAGTGGAATCGCGGAGTCTGCGAAAGTGCTGGAATTCCGCCTCTGCCGCCTCCAGTTCCTGTTGGCGTGTGTCGATCTGGCTGAAGCCCGCCAGCACCGAAGCGTTCTGCGCGCGGTAGTCGCGTTCGCCCATCTCGGCCACGCGTGCAGCCGCATCGGGAAGGTCGCTGAGAAGAGCGATTGCGTCGCGGTCGATGGGCGGATCAACCAGCCGATCTTCCTGCGGGTTGTAGGTGATCTGGTCCATGCATCATAGATAGCGACCCCGCTTCTTCGCCATATGGACACAGTCTGGTCGTTCGTCTGTCCGCCTCTATGCTCCACCCCTTCGAGCGCTTTGCCTACTTGCGGACGTGCCGGACAGACCAGTCCACCACGACCGTCTGCCGCTCCCTACCCCTGAACCACTCCCGCTCCGCCGGTAGCGGCTCGACGATCCAGATCAGGCCGCCAGCTTCCCGAATGTGCGCTTGATCCGCTTACGTCGTTTCCTTGTGGGACGTCCCTTCAACAGGCAAACCTTCGCCCAGGTTCGCTGCCACGTCGTAGGCGTAGCCGCGTCGCCGTTCCCATCCGCCCAAGTCGAACGGCGCGCTATCTCTTTCCAGTTCGGGCGATTGTTTAGATCGTTTGCCAGAGCATCGTGGTTGTCCCACATCCACCAGAACAGCGCAGAACGTCCGCCCTTTCGGGGCGTTCTGGCGGCAGAGATTATCGCGTCGACATCTGGCATGAACAAATCGGAGTGAATCGCGGAACATCGTCTTGTACATTCTAGACTAACTTAGCACAATCTCAAGACCAACTTTAAACTGGATTAAGGGTGCCGTTTGTTATAAGGATTCTATACAGACCACTTGCTCTGCTGCGCAGAGTTTTCAGGGGGATTTTCACCATGTCGATCGACGAAAAGCTTGATGCCATTCTCGCGGGGATCGATGGCCTGCGGAACGACATGCTGTCCCTCCTGCCGCCGCTCGAAACCATGCAGGAGTCGCTGGCGCAACTGGCCGAGCCGGGCGACGGAGACGCTATCGCGGTCATCCACGAAGCGGTCATGGACATTCACGCCCGCGTCAAGGCGATGCCGGATACGCTATCCGCTCGCCTGCGCAGCCCTCACGAGGCGTGCTGACCTTCCGGGCCATTGCCGCGGGTGCGCTGTCCGAAGCCTCGGCTTATACGGCGCACCTGCTTGAGCAGACTCTTCCCGACGAACACATCAAGCTGGCCGACTATTACGGCCGCTCCACCGAAGGCGCATTTCCGCACGTCAGGCCGGACATCGACACGCGCCTTGCAGAAGCCCTTGACCTCAAACCAGGTGAAGCCCTGACCGAGGAGCGCCTTGGCGCGATCCTCTCCGGACGCCGGGCGGACAAGGCCGATCTTCCCGGCAAAAAACAGGCGCTCAAAACCAAAGACGGCAAGCACCGCGTCTCCGGGATGGACCTGTGTTTCTCAGCCCCGAAATCCGTATCCGTTGCGTGGGCGCACGCGAAGACCGACGCCGAGCGTTATTCCATCCTTCAGTGCCATATCGACGCCAACGCCGCCGCGCTCCGGTACGTCGAGGAAACCGTAGGCACCCGAGTCAAACGGAACGGGGTTCAGTCGAACGCCTCGGCTAAGATGGCCTGGATCACGATCAACCATTTCACCGCGAGGGCGACGGTCGATATCACCCGCCCCGACCCTGTCACGGGCGTGGTCGGCACAGAGCTTTACACGCTGGCGCCGAACATGCCGGGCGACCCAGAACTGCACAGCCACAACATCGTCCCGAACCTGACCGTAGGCGAGGACGGAAAGTTCCGGGCTATCGATACGATGCAATTCCACTGGGGGCGCAAGAAGGAGTTCGGCGCGGTCTACCAAGCCTTCCTTGCCGCCAATCTCCGCAGGATCGGGATCGAGGTCGACCTGTGCGACCGCACGCTCATGGCGAAGCTGGCAATCATCCCCCAATACGTCTGCGACGCGTTTTCCAAGCGGACCAAGGACGCCAGGCAGGCCGCAAGGGAAGCGGCGGGCAGTCTCGGCAAGGAGTGGGAAGCTATGCCGGTCGAAGCCCGCGTGGCCATGCTGAAGCGCGGCGCGAAGGACACCCGCCGGGCCAAGGCCGACGACCTCGCGAACTTCGCGGCGTGGAAAGCGCAGGCTGAAGCCATCGGCTGGAAGCACGAGACGGCGGTCACCGGAGCCGAGGAGCGCCACGACCCGGATGCCGCTCTGCAGACTGCCCTGCCGCTGCTGGCGTCCCTGTTCAAGGAGAAAGCCGTCATCTATGGCCCGGAGGCGCGGCTACAGGCGGTGCGCGGGCTGATCCAGTGGGGTATCCGCTCCACGAAGGAGATAGGCGACCTGACCCGGCGCATGGTCAAGGAAGGCGTCATCCATGACGGTCGGCTGACACGGCTGCACTGGGCCGAGACCGACAAGGGCGTGAAGGTCACGACCGCGCTGCATATCGAGCAGGAACGGGAACTGATCGACCTTGTGCGCCGGGCCTACCGGGACAAGTCGCGGGCGCTCACGGAAAGGGAGATCGACGCAGCGCAGGGGGATGTGCGGTACGACGGCAAGGCAGGACAGCAGCAACACGCCGCCACCCGGAAACTTGGAAAGTCCGGCGCGTTCGGGCTGCTGATCGGAGCTGCAGGCGCGGGTAAGACCAAGGCCACGCTCCGGCACCTGACGAACGCCTATAAGCGCCGGGGCTATGATGTCTGGGGAACCGCGCAGGCCTGGCGGCAGGCCGAGGAGTTGAAGGGCTGTGGCATACACGGCCTGAATGTCTGGGCCTTGCAGCCCTTCCTCGACCGGGCTGAAAGCGGGCGCTTCAAACTCGGCAGGCGCAGCGTCGTCGTTCTGGATGAGATCAGTCAGGTCGGCACGCTGGAATTTCTTCGGCTCCTGCGGTTGCAGGCGAAGTTCGGCTTTCAGGTCATCGCCACAGGCGATCATCGTCAATGTCAGAGCGTGACCGCGGGTCCGGTCATCGATCTGTTGCGGGAAGCACTTGGCGACGCCATTCCGGAGATCCTTGTCACCGTCCGCCAGCAATCGGAACGCGAACAGGAACTGTCCCGCATGTTCCGTGACGGCGAGATCGAGCAGGCCATCGGTGCGAAGCGGAAGGACGCCACTGCCGAGCTTGTGCCGGGCGGGTTTGAGGAAGCCGTCGAACGGATCGCTGATCTTGCCGTGGCGGAATCAGCGACCGTCTGCGCTCCAACGAATGCCGAAGCCCATGCCATCGGGAAAGCGATCCGGAAGCGGCGTGGCATCGAGGGCGGAACGGTGTTCAAGGCGGTCGATAAGGCCGGTGATACCTACGACCTGGCCCTTGCAGCCGGAGACCGTGTGAGGCTGTTTAAACGGACACATGCCCTGTTTGGCAACGGACGGGACGGCCATATCGGCAACAACGGCACAGTGCTTGAGATCGCCGAGGTGCTGGAACACGGGATCAAGGTCAAGGCGCAGTCAGGGAAGATCGCGCTCATCAGGTGGGAGCGCATCCGCGATGAGGACGGACGGGTAATGCTGGCCTACGGTGACGCGCTGACGATCGACGCTGCACAGGGCCTCACGTCAGACCGCCACATACTGGCCCTACCGGGCGGATCGAAGAACGTCGATGGGTTCCGTGCCTATGTCGGTATGTCCCGCCACAGGGTTACGTCATGGATCATCGGCTCTGAAGGCGCGGAGATGCGGGAAGCCGAAGGCCGGCGCCCGCTGGGTGTGCGCGAGCGAATCACGCAGGATCACCTGTGGGCGAACGTGATCCGCAACCTCTCCCGGCGGGAGACAAAGGAAACCGCGACCGAGTTTCAGCGCCGCGTGGCTGAACTGAACAAAAAGACCACCGCTGGATTTCAGGCCCAGATGCGCCAAAAGGAAACGCTTGATGTGGCAAGGTTCAGCCTTGCAGCACGCGGTTCGAAGGTCGCGCAGCGGATCGGGCTGCGCATGGCGTTCAGGCCGGCGGCGTAGCCGGCAGGAACGTGATAATCTTCCCGTCTGATTTCACAGGAACAGCGCGCTCATCGTCAACCAACTCTCTCTTAATCTGGTCCTTCATCGCCCTAACATCCACGCCGTAGAATCGTTCGAGTGCCCGGCAGAATGCGTGATCGCTGACGACGTGAGCATCATACGGCTGGAATGCTCCAGACGAGTTGGAGACATCAGCACCAATCTTCTTGACGATGCATAGCACCGCGAAAACGTATTGCTTTTTGTGCGGCCCCAGCTTCCGCGCCAGGTCGTTCAGTCGCCTCCTGATCCGCTGAATTTTCTCAGCATCCATTTCATATAGCTTGAGGAGATCAGGCTTTATTCTGTAGACATTAGCTCTGACTTTCGGCGCGCATGAAGTGGAGGCAAGATAGTCGTCGAATTTTTCCACGTCGCTGGCTCCGCTTAAGGTCAGATTTGCTGAGGGCGGGCCGGCCGCTACTCCGGCTTGGCACGACCGGATTCGAACCGGTATCATACGTGTCGCACCTGTTAACCAGAGGCCGCTAAGCGTGGTCATCCAGGCTCCGCGATCGGTTCTGCTTCCGCATATCGCCGACCAACATCGTCATGTTGCGTGTTTGCGATTTCTTCACGCTGCCGCCCTCAATGCTTGCCACCCGCGTCAGATGGATGGCAAGCCTTCAAAGCGGTTATCATTTCGATCTCTTGCTTAAAGCCTCTTTCCTTTCCAGCCACTCACGTCGCTGTTCAGTCTCCGCAATGTGGCTTTCAAACTCATTCCTGTGCGCCTCAATTAACGCAGCGATAGCAAGTAGTTCATCCCTCAACCGGCATCCTCGCTTAGGGCGGCCATAACCATTGCCAACCTCCCAGGTCAGCTCACGCTGCATGGCCTGTCGCGGGTCGTATTCCCATGTCTTCCACCTGCTTGCCGTATCCGAACAGGTCATGCAGGTCATCATGGCTGCGCGGCGCTGGCCGAGGCTTTTAACGCGCTCAAAATACTCTTCCCGCGTAAGCGTCGAAACCTTTGCAGCGTTATAGCCGCACTCGGTAATACCGCCATCTGTGCGCCATGGCAGCTGCGGCCGTAAAATGTGGTCAACGGGGTCTTTTATCATCTCCAACCCATAGGTATTCAAAGCGCTTGAGTGGGGCTTGGTTTATACGGCGTCTTCCGCACCATGCTCAGAACTTACGGGCCGCCCACTCATTCCAGCCCACCGTGCAGTGGGCTGTGACGAAGGGGTTAGGATTCAAGATGTGTCGCGTCATATTTACCGGCAGTATACATTGCATTCACGCTGTTGAATTCCGCTGGGGCTTCGTATGTTGCGTTCATGCCTTTGTCGCCAGCGCCTGCGGCTGAATTTGCGCATAGTTGCACTCCGTAAAATGGGCGCACTGGCGATACTTCCCACCAAGGACGGCTATCCCTCCAATAGCGGTCGACAAACACGCGCTCCGTGACAGGCGTTCCTGTAATCGACTTGACCTGTTTCTTGATGCGTTCCCACTGCTTTTCAGTAGGCGACCCGTCAATGCCCTCTGAAAATCCCTCAAACCATGCCTTGAATTCGTTCTCTGTCATCTTCTCTTCCTCCTTGGTTAAATCGCCCTGCCGCATGTGTTCTGACGACGCTTAAATAAATGGCCTTTTTCGACGTGCCCAGGTCGCTCCGGCCAGGAGAACAGCCCGCTCAATTACACGAACCGCTTTACGCAGAAAGAATACCAGAAAAACACGCAGCGTACACCACTCACTTCCTGTTCGACTCGCCTTTTTCACCCTTTACTGCCGTGTTCTTTCAGGGCGCCGAGATTATAAACCGCGCCGCCCATGATTTTCTCGTATACTTCAGCTTTGCCCTTATCCGTGCCAGCCGCAACCCCGGCGCGGTAGCTGTAGATCGAAGCCGAGATGGTCAGGGTGATACCCGCGACCGCGGTCAGCACGAGGAAGAAGCTGTGAATGCGCTTCATGGCCCCCTCGCTTTCAGCAAGTTATCGACGTTCTCCGCGTGGACGTTGAACGAAAGCGGCCAGACCCAATGGTTGGCGTCCCAGCTTTCGGGACCGTTGATGTCCTTCCAGAGGTCACTAAACCAAGCGATCGGGTCTG